>QIRE01000058.1_pt1 | contig 30069 bp, 33 predicted proteins | sample 2940141 | NCBI WGS metagenome assembly QIRE01 (sample SAMN09273532, study PRJNA473421) | Gut metagenome, whole genome shotgun sequencing project. | isolation source: gut tissue | host: Folsomia candida VU population | place: Netherlands: Amsterdam | collected 2016-03-06
CGATCTGGCGCGGACGGTCGCTGCCGCATGGGCCTCGCGAGCGGCGCGCGCGCGGTCGCCGGCGGCGACGGCGCGCTCGCTCGCGAGGTCGCGCGCCGCTTCGGCGGCGGTGAGCTCGTCGGCCGTCACCGGCGCGTCGGTGGGCACAGCCGGGTGCGGATGCTCGGTGGCGCCGCACACGGCGCACGGCTCGCCCTCGACGAGGTCGGCGGCGAGTTCCCCCGCATAGCCGGCGAGCCGGCGCTGCAGGAGCGCCGTGACGGCGGCGGCGGCTGCGGCGGCGGCCGCGTTCTCCCGCGCGTAGTCCGCGTCGGCCGTGCGCTCGCGGTCGGCGAGCTGGGCCGCGGCGATCGCCCCGTCGATCATGAGCTGGAGGGCGGAGAGCTGAGAGCGCAGCTCCGCCTCGCCGGCGGCGACGCGAGTCTCGGCCGCGAGGTCGGCGTCGAGCGCGGCGCGCTTCTGCGGGAGCGCCGCGATCTCGGCGTCGAGCGCCGCGAGCTGCACCGCGTGGCGATCGCGCGCGTCGGTCTGGGTCTCGAGGAGCGCTTCTGCGGCGGGCAGAGTGCGCTCGCGTTCGGCGACGACCGACCACAGGGCGAGGTCGCCGGTGAGACGGTCGATCTCGGCGTCGATGTCGCCGTCCCCGCCACCGTCCCGCCAGGCCGCGTGCGCGGTCGCGACGTGGTCGACGGCGGCGGTGTGCGCGGTCGCCGCGCGATCGGCAGCGTCGATCGTCGCCCGCAGGGCCTCGGCCCGCTGACCGCGTGCGAGGCGCTCGCGCTCCGCGGCGACCTGCGGCGCCTCCCCCTCGAGCGCATCGAGCCGCGCGCGCGCTGCGGCGAGCTCCTCGAGATCCGCCGCCCGCGCCGTCGCCTTCGCCAGCGCGGCGGCGCTCGAGCGCGCGACCTCGTCGGCCAGGGCGCGCGCCGTCGCGGCCACCTCGCTGCGGTACTCCGCGCGGCGCAGCGCCTGCTCGGCAGCGGCGCGGCGGCCGGCGACGTCGGCGGGTCGGGGGTCGGATGCGGCCAGGTCTCCGGCGTCGATGAGGCGCTCCGCGACGTCGAGGATGGCCCCGGTCTGCACGTCGCCCGCGTCGCGCGCCTTCTGCGCATCACGGCGGCGCTGCTCGAGCTCTTCGGTGTACCTCTCGAACCGCCGGGTGCCGAAGAGCGTCCGCAGCAAGGCCTGGCGTTCGTCGTTGGCGGCCAGGAGGAACCGCGAGAACTTGTTCTGCGCCAGCAGGATCACCTGCTGGAACTGCTGCGCGGACAGGCCGATCTCCTCGTCGAGCAGGACTCCCACCTCGCGCGGCTTCGCCGCCCGTCCCACCCACACGTCGCCGACGCGCTCCTCGAGCTCGGCACGCGTGGGCTCGGTCGTGAGGCCCCCGCCGCGCTTGGCCGGGCGGTCGTACTCCGGCGCGCGCGTGACGCGCCAGCGCCGCTCGCCGACCGAGAACTCCAGGCGCACCTCGGTCGGGTCGCCGAGGAAGCAGTGGTCGCTGCGCAGCCGCCGCTCGCCGCCCTCGTAGCGCGGCACGGCTCCGTAGAGCGCGAAGCTCACGCCGTCGAGGATGCTCGACTTGCCGGCGCCCGTGCGACCCGAGATGAGGAACACGCCGTCGGCATCGAACGCGTCGAAATCGACCGTCTGGGTCTCGCGGAACGGTCCGAACCCGGTGAGCTCGAGTCGGTGGAGCTTCACGTCAGCGCCTCGACGCGCACACGCTCGTCGAGGACGTCGCGCAGCAGCTCCGCCTCGCGATCGCTCGCACCTTCGCCCGCGCGCACGTGCGAGAGGAAGGTGTCGATGAGCTCGGCATCCGACCGCGCGGCGCGCACCCGCTGCACGTACGTCTTGCCGTCGTCCTGCGCCGCGCCGCTGGGTGCGTGCGACACGAGCGCGCAGAACGGGAACCGCTCCTGCAGGCGGCGCAGCGGGTCGCGCGCGGGAAGGTCATCGGTGTAGACGGCGGCGACCCAGGCGTCTTCCGCGTCGGCGTGTGCGGCATCCGTCAGCAGGTCTTCCAGCGCACCGCGCAGCGTGACGACGCGCCGCGGCACCGGCAATGCCAGCCACCGCACCTCGGCCAACCCGTCGGCGTCGAGGTCGACGATCCACGACCCGCGCGGCTTGTCGCCTTCGCCGAACGAGTAGTGCAGCGGAGCGCCCGAGTAGCGCACACCGTCGACAAGCGTCTGACGCCCGTGGATGTGGCCGAGCGCGGCGTAGTCGACGCCCGCGAACGCACCGATCGGCACGACGTCGAGCCCACCCTGCTGGATGTCGCGCTCGAGCTGCGGGGTCGCTTCGACACCCGCCGCGAAGCAGTGCGCGATCGCGACCGAGCGGCCGCCGCGAGCGGCGAGATCCGCGCGGATGAGATCCATCGCGTGGGCGAGCACGTCGGCCTGCGCGCGCACGCCGGGCCAGAGGTGGCGCAGCAACGCCGGCTCGAGGAACGGGATGCCGTAGAAGTGCACCGGTCCGTGCGCGTCCGCCACCGTGACCGGCACCGCGAGCGCGGCGGGGTCGGTGAGCACGCGGATGCCGTCGCGCAGCAGAGCGGCCTGGAAGCCGAGGCGCGCGGCGGAATCGTGGTTGCCGCTCGTGACGATGACCTGCGCCCCGGTGTCGGCGAGGCCGCGGAGGGCGTCGGACAGGAGCGTGTACGCCGCGGCGGCGGGCGTCGCGGAGTCGAAGACGTCACCGGCCACGATCACGACGTCGACGCCTTCGTCCCGCACTTGCTGCGTCAGGGTGCCGAGCACACCGCGCAGCGCATCGAGCGTGGAGTGACCGTGGAAGGTCCGCCCGATGTGCCAGTCGGAGGTGTGCAGGATGCGCATGCCCCCACGCTAGGAGCGACCTCCGACATCGCGCGGGAAGCCGTCGGCGGGTGGGCGCATCCGCCGTCAGATCTCGGGCGAGAGCGCACCGTGGGTCTCCGCGCGGCGGCGCGCGCCGAGGTCGATCACCCCGAGCAGGAAAGCGAGACCGAGGAAGATCCCGACCGCCACCATCCCGTAGGCGTAGGCGTCGTGATAGACCTCGATCGAGTGCACGTCGGCGTCGTCACGGTAGATCGCCGCGTAGAAGAGGGAGAGCGCCACCGCGGTACCGACCGCCGTGCCGATGCGCTGCCCGAGCTGGCCGACCGACCCGGCCAGTCCACCGTCGCGCGTGGGGATGTCGGCGAGGGTGAGCGCCTGGTTGGGGGCGACGACGAGCCCCGCGCCGAACCCGGCGACGGCCATGACGGCGGCCATGACATACGCCACGATCCCGACCGGCAGGAGGTAGGCGACGAACGCCAGCGCGGCGACGCCGACCAGCACGATCCCGAGCCCCCACACGACCAGCGGGCGACCCAGTCGTGTGACGAGGTTGCCGCCGACCCACGACGACACGGCGCTGAGCACGGCGAACCCGATCGACACCATGCCGGCGAAGACCGGTTCGAGGCCGACCCCCAATTGCAGGAAGAGCGTCGTGAGCAGGAACATCGCGGGGATCGCGGTGAAATAGGCCGTCACGATCAGCGTGCCGTTGCGATACGACGCCACCGAGAACAGCGCGAAGGGGATGAGGGGGCTCCCGCCGGCATCCGCATAGCGCCGCTCCCACCACACGAACGCGGCGACGAAGACGGCGAACAGCGTGAGCGTCCACCAGCGGCGCGGATCGTCGTCGGGCGAGCCGGTGGTGAACAGGAACGGCCACATCAGCGCGATCACCGCGAGGCCGAACAGCACGACGCCGACCGGATCGAGCTGCACGCGGCCCTGCGCGCGCCGCCGGGTCTGCGGCAGCAGCAACAGCACCCCGGCGAGCACCACGAGGCACAGCGGCACGTTCATCCAGAAGATCAGGCGCCAGCCGTCGACCGGCCCGCCCAGGGCGATCATGAGGCCGCCGAGCGTGGGCCCGAACGCCGTCGCGATGCCGATCGTGGCGCCGAACAGCCCGAACGCGCGGCCACGCTCCTTGCCCACGAAGAGCTGCTGGATCGTGCCGATCACCTGCGGCATCTGGATGCCGGCCGCAAGCCCCTGTACGAGGCGGGCCACCAGCAGCACTTCGACCGTCGGCGCGAGGGCGCAGACCACGCTCATCGCGGTGAACAGGCTGAGCCCCACCACGAACAGCATCTTGCGCGAGCGCTGATCGCCCAGACGCCCGAACGGCACGAGCGCCAGTCCGAAGCAGAGCACATACCCCGAGACGACCAACTGCAGCTGGGTCGAGCTGGCATCCAGAGCGCTCTCCAGCGACGGCAGCGCGACGTTCACCTTCGACAGATCGAGGATCGTCAGCGCCGCGACCGACACGCACACCCAGAACGCGCGCCAGCGCTGGGCGCCGCCGAGGGGGATGCTCGCCGTCTCCGGCGCGGTCACGAAGCGAGGCGCGGCGCGTAACGGCCCGACTTCTCGGCCCGGGCGCGGGCCTTCGCGGCCTCCTCTTCGCGGTTCTTCGGCGGGGCCACGGCAACGAGGTCTTCCAACAGATGCCCCGTGATGTGCGCAATCTCGGCGACGGCCGTGTCGAACGCCTCCTGATTGGCTCGCGAGGGCTTCGTCGTGCCGGCGATCTTGCGCACGTACTGCAGGGCCGCCGCGTGCACTTCGGCATCGGTCGCGGCGGGCTCGAAATTGTGGAGCGTGTGGATGTTGCGGCACATGCCCTTCACCGTACGCTCAGGGTCGGACTCCGGCCAGGCCCTACCCTCGGATCCATGCCGAAAGACCCCGCCGCCGAGCTCCGCGACAACGCCGAGAAAGCCGTCACCGAACTCGCCGCGGCCGCCGACCGGGCGATCGACGAGATCACCGGCATCCCCACCGACGACGGCGACATCGAGGAGTTCACCTACGACGGTGCGACGCTCATCGCCGAACGTCGCGGAGACGCCGCGGCGGAGACCACGTTCGTGCTCGTGCACGGCATCGGGATGGGGCGGAAGGTCTTCGGCGACCTGATGCTCTGCCTCGAAGAGCACGGCACCGTGATCGCGATCGACCAGCCGGGCTACGGCAATGCCCCCGAGCCACCGCGTACTCCGACGATCGAGCGGGTGGCCGACCTCGTCGCGGCGTACCTGAGACACACGGGCCGCGGCCCGGTCGTGCTGCTCGGTCACTCGATGGGCACCCAGGTCGTCACGGAAGTCGCCGTGCGCCACCCGGATGCCGTTTCGCGCCTCATCCTGGTCGCGCCCACCGTCGACCTCCACCACCGCCACGCGCTCAGCCAGCTCGCGCGCCTCGGACGCGATCTGCTGGGCGAGAGCGCGAAGGTGCTCCTGTTGGGCGCCCGCGAGTACCTCCGGGCGGGTCCGAACCTGCGGCGCAAGATGCACGCGATGCTCGTACACCGACCCGAACTCGCGTACCCGCACATCGCCGCTCCCACCCTCGTGGTGCGCGGCGAGCGCGACCGCGTGTCACCCGCCGCGTGGTGCGACGAGGTGACCGCGGCCATCCCGGGAGCCGTCCAGCGCGAGATCGCGGGCCACGGGCACGAGACCCTCATCCGCGACGGCCGACCGGCGGCCCGGGAGATCCTCGACTTCGTTCAGCGCGCCGCGTCGGCCTGATCGTCGGCGGAGAGGTCGGGGTCGGCATCCGCGCCCGCCTCCGCGCTCACCGGGTCGGGCTCGCGGCGCTCGCCGACTTCGATGTCCGGCGATTCCTCCTGCAGCAGCGAGGCGGCCTCGGCGCTGCTGAGCTGGGTCTGACCGTCGGCCACATCGCCGTCCGTCCAGCCTCCGGCGGGTTCCGCGTTCACGATGCCGTCGTCACTCATGGGGCACTCCTTCGTTGGGATGCCTACACTCTCGCGGCGGCGGTCACCGCTCACGAGGGGATTGACGCCGCTCGGCCGAGCCGGTAGCGCTCAGCGACGCGCCGCGAGCAGCGCCGCGTGATCGGGGTGCGCGTCGAACCAGTCGGCGACGTACCAGCACACCGGGCTCACGACGCGCTCGCCGCGTGCCTCGATCTGGGCCACGGCTCGGGCGACCACCTCGCCCGCGTATCCATGTCCGCGGTGCGCCGGCACCGTGTACGCGCGGGTGAGGGCGATGGTGCGCCCGTCGTCGCGGTAGTCGAGCACGCTCACCAGCTCGCCGCGCCTGTGCAGTGTGTAACGCGATGCGTCGATCTCGTTCGCGAACTCGAAGCCGTTCATGCATCCACGCTACGCCCGCACACCGACACTGCGGCTCACGGAGCGTGGAACTGAGCACATTGTCATATCGCGTCACACGCGAGGGCGCTTCATCGAGCGGTTTGACACATTCCGCCACGGATGGTCATAATGACCACATGACTGACAACGCACGCACTCTGTCCGCCGTGGAGGCGAACGGAACGACCGGCATGATGATGCCGGGCGCTGTCATGTGTTGCCGAATGTGTCGCTGACACGGTAATCCCCGTCGGATCGCTCTCGTCGATCCCCGAGCCGCCGCCTCGTCCCGCTCATCCTGCGGACACCGGACGTCTCGCACATCGGCCGCCTGCGGGCAGGCCACCGGAACACACCCAGAACCCGCGTCGGGCACGAGCCCCGGGTTTCGCTCCGAAGGATCTTCGCCATGTCGAACACCGCTCTCCTCTCCGCCGCCGCCGCTCCCCGTCACCTGCACGCCGTCGAGGACCTCGCCGCGCGGCCTGCGGCTCCCGCCGTGCCGGTGGGCACCGCGCCGCGCGGATTCGCCCTCTACGTCGGCATCGATGAGAACAAGGCCGCCGTCGACGGCGTCTCGCTCTCGACCCTGGTCGAGGCCCTCCGCCGCACGCTCGGCGAGCTCGCCCCGCACGCCGAGACGTACGCCACCGTCGCCCTCGCGCCGGCTGCTGCCGGCGGCCGCGACGTCGACGTCGTGCGCCTCGCCCTGCACGAGCCGAGCGCGGTCGCCCGCACCAAGGCCGACCAGCCCGACGAGGACCACGTCCCCGGGGGCGTCACGATCGACATCTCGCGCCGCCGCGTGCACATCGACGGCGAGAGCGCCGCGCTGACCTTCAAGGAGTTCGAGCTGCTGCAGTACCTCGTGCTCCGCGAGGGACGCACGATCGAGCGCACCGAGCTCGTGTCGTCGCTGTGGAGCCACGGCGACGGCGACGACGCCCCGGGCGAGCGCACGATCGACGTGCACGTGCGGCGCCTGCGCTCCAAGCTCGGCCGCTACGAAGACATCGTCCGCACGGTGCGCGGCATCGGCTACCGGTTCGACCGCCACGCCGACGTCGTCATCCGCTTCGGGCACGGCACGCCCTCGCCCGACCGCTTCTGAGCCCGGGGCTCCCTGCGCGCACCCGCGATGTCGGACGTCCCGGCGTAGGGTGGCGGCATGCACACGCGGGAGAGGATGCCGACATCCGCCGTCGCGCGTGATCCACGGCCCGCGCCCGAGCGCCCGCGCGAGACGGAGTACCGCCCGGCGGCGCCGATCGACGCCGCGCGCGCGATCCGCCATCAGCAGCGCGGTGCGCACGATCCCGGTCAGCTGACCCACGACGGCGTGATCTGGCGCGCGACCCGCACGCCCGAGGGCGTCGCGACGCTCGCGATCCGCGTCGAGCGCGGCCGCATCCGCGGCGCCGCGTGGGGCCCGGGTGCCGACTGGGCCCTCGCCCAGCTGCCCGCCCTCTGCGGCGGGCGCGACGACCCGGGCGCCTTCGACACGGCGTGCCACCCGCTCATCGCCGCCGCGCACCACCGCTTCCCGGGCCTGCGCATCGGGCGCACCGACCTCGTCTTCGACGCCCTCGCGAGTTCGATCTTCGAGCAGAAGGTCACCGGTCTGCAGGCGTTCGGCGCGTGGCGCATGATCCTGACGTGGTGCGGCGAGCGCGCTCCCGGCCCGACGCCCCGCCCGATGTTCGCGCCGCCGGCGCACTGGCACCGCATCCCGAGCTGGACGTGGCACCGCGCGGGCCTGGAGCCTCCGCAGTCGCGCACGCTCACCGCCGCCGCCACGCGGCGCGCGTCGATCGAGCGCGCGGCCGATGCGGCCACGGCCGACGCCGTGCTCACGAGCCTGCGCGGTGTCGGCGCGTGGACGAGCGCCGAGACCCGCATCCGCGCGTTCGGCGACCCGGATGCGGTGAGCGTCGGCGACTACCACCTCGCCCATCAGGTCGGTTACGCGCTCGTGGGATCGCGGGTCGACGACGACGGGATGCTGGAGCTCCTCGCGCCGTGGGCGGGCCAGAGGCAGCGGGTGATCCGGCTGCTCGGGCTCGCCGGCGCGCGCGAGCCGCGTCGCGGCGCGCGCCTCGCACCCGAAGACCACCGCGGGCGCTGAGCGCGGCCGTAGGCTGACGGCATGGCAGACAAGGGCTGGCCTCAGGGTCGCGTCGGATGGATCGCCGGCACGGTCGCTCTGCTGGGCGCCGGCATCCTGGTGGGGCTCGTGCTCGGCAGCGTGTGGCTCGGCCTCACGCTCGCCGTCATCGTGTCGATCGGGTGGCTCATCGCCTACGAATCGTGGCGCGGACGCACGCCGAACGACGACGACCCGTGGGACAACGGCGCGCAGCTGTGAGCCGGCGCCGCCGTCCGAGACTCATTCCGGGGCGTCCTCGTCTTCTTCGGGGTTGAAGTTCGACGGCTCGTCGCTGAGGCCGGCCGCCACGCCGTCGGGGTCGGAGGGGATGGTGCCGTCCTGGCCCAGTCCGCCGGGCTTCTCGGTCACCTCGGTGTCGTCGCTGTCGGTGCCGTGGTCTGCGTTCGTCATCGCTCCTCCTTTTCGCGCGACCGCCGTGGTCGCCTACGGCGAACCTACGAGCGCCGCCGCGCACGGTCGAGGGGGTTGACGCGCCGAGCAAGCGCTACATCTCTTCGTGGGTGTCGGGGTCGCCGTCCCACAGCCGCCCGCGCTCGAGTGCGGAGATCGCGGCGATCTCGGCCTCCGTCAGCGTGAAGGCGAACACGTCGGCGTTCTCGATCTGCCGGGCGGCGTCCGCCGACTTCGGGATCGGCGTGGCATCCAGCTGCGTGTGCCAGCGGAGCACGGCCTGCGTCGGGGTGACGCCGTGCGCGGTTGCCGTATCCGTGACGACCTGCTCGGTGAGCAGCTCGCTCCGACGCGCGAGCGGACTCCAGCTCTCAGTGCGGATGCCGTGGGCGGCGTGGAACGCGCGCAGCTCGGCCTGCGGGAAATACGGGTGCAGTTCGACCTGGTTGACCGACGGCGTGACGCCGGTCTCGTCGATGAGGCGGGTCAGCATGGCGGGCGTGAAGTTCGACACCCCGACCGATCCGACGAGCCCGTCGGCCTGCAGGGAGATCATGGCGCGGAACGTGTCGACGTAGCGGTCGACGCTCGGGTTCGGCCAGTGGATGAGGTACAGATCGATCTTCTCGAGCCCGAGCCGCTCCAGCGACGCGTGGGCGCTGCGGATCGCCTCGTCGTAGCCGTGGTCGCGGCCCGGCACCTTCGTCGCGACGATCAGCTCGTCCCGCAGCCCGCTGCGCCGCACAGCCTCGCCGACCTCCGACTCGTTCTCGTAGTTGACGGCGCTGTCGAGCAGTCGGTAACCGCTCTCGATCGCCGAGACGATCGCGGCGATGCCGGCGTCACCCCGCAGGTTGTAGGTGCCGAGACCGAGCTCCGGGAAGCGCGTGCCGTCGTTGAGCGAGACCGTGGGAATCGTGGGCATGGCCCCACGCTACGCCCGAGGCAGCCCCAGAAGCTCCTCGATGACGGTGAGAACTCCGGCGTCCGCGTTGGACGGCGCCCGGAAGCGGGCGACGGCGGCGACGTCGGGATGCGCGTTCGCCATCGCGTACGAGAAGTGCGCCGCCTGCAGCAGCTCGAGATCGTTGAGGTAGTCGCCGAACGCGGCGGTCTGCGCCGCCGTGACCCCGAGGGCATCCTGCAGCGCGCGCAGCGCCACACCCTTGTCGACCGTCGTGTTCATGATGTCGACCCAGTGCGCACCCGACACGACCACCTGATGGGTCGCGCGGAGGTCGGCGAACTCCGGGGCGGCGTGCGACTCGCCGCCGTCGAAATCGAAGACGGCGAGCTTCAACACCTGATCGTCGACCGCGCCGAGATCGGCGACGACCTCGAGCTTCGCGTAGTACTTCTCCACTTCGGCGAGGAAAGCGGCATCCGTGGATTCGACGTAGGCGGAGCGCTTGCCGCAGACGACCAGCCCGGCACGCAGCGTGCCGCCCGCGACGAGGGCACGCAGCCGCGCGATCACCGCGGCGACGACGGCGGGATCCAGCGCGTCCGAACTCACCTCGACGTCGCCGCGCACGACGTAGGCACCGTTCTCGGCGATGTAGTCGAGCTCCCCCTCGGCGCCGGCGAACATCGCCTGCAACGTCGCGAGCTGCCGTCCGCTCGCCGGGGCGAAGGCGATGCCGCGCTCCCGCAACCGCCCGAGCAGCGGCCACAGCGCCTCCGGAATCGTCCCGTCCGGGTGCAGCAGCGTGCCGTCCATGTCGACGGCGATCAGGCGGATGTCGGCAGCGGGCACCCGATCATCCTCCCGCAGGCTTTCGGGATATCCCGAATCGATCGCTCCGGCTGACTCTGGGGTGCGGGGGCGCCCACCGCTCTAGCGTGGAGCCATGACCACCGTTCCCGTCTCCTCCGCCCCCGCCGCGGCGCGTCGCCGCCCGGGTGCGGCCACGCACCTCGCGGCGCTCGCGCAGCTCGCCGCGCTGAGTCTCGTCGGCCCGATCCTGTTCACCGCGCTCGCGGGGCTGCTGAGCGTCGGCGTCAGCCTCGTGATCGTGCTCGGAATCGGCCTGGTGTTCCTGCTCGGCTTCGTCTACCTTCTCTGGGTGACGGGCTGGCTCGAGACCGAAAGGGTCGAAGGGCTCTACGGATACGGGCTGCCGCCTCTGGCGCCGCGCCGCCGCACCCGCCCCGGCTTCGGCGGGTGGCTGCGCACCGTCTGGCAGCAGTTCACCGACGGCGCGATGTGGCGCGGCGTCGCGAGCGCCGCGATCGCGACCGTCCTGGGTCTCATCGTGCTGCCCACCCTCACGGCGCTCGTCGGCTCGGTCGGGCTGCTGTTCGCGCCTCTGTCGGGTCGGGGATCCGCCCGCATCCTGGGCACCGACATCGAGGTTGCGTCGGGTTGGGCCGTCGCGATCGGCGTCCTCGGCATCGTCGTGGCGCTCGCCGTGCTCCTCGGCGTCGCTCTGCTGCACGCCACTCTCACGCGGGCGATCCTCGTGCCGTCCCGCGAGGCGCAGCTGGCGGCCGCGGCGCAGACCGCGGGTGTGCAGCGCGCCGGCGCCGTGCGCGCCAGCGAGGTCGAGCGCACCCGCATCGAACGCGACCTGCACGACGGCGTCCAGCCCCGCCTCGTCGCGCTCGGCATGACTCTGGGGCTCGCGCAGCAGAAGATCGACTCCGATCCGGATGCCGCCAAGGCGCTCATCGACGAAGCGCACACCTCGACCAAAGCGGCGATCACCGAACTGCGCCAGCTGGCGCGCGGCATCCACGCCTCCGTGCTCGACGATCGCGGTCTGGATGCCGCCCTCAGCGCGCTGGCGGCACGCTCGCCCATCCCGGTCACGGTCGACGTGCGGGTGGACGGACGCTGCAGCGCCACCGCCGAAGCCGCCGTGTACTTCGCGATCGCCGAGTCGCTCACGAACGCCGCGAAGCACTCCCGCGGCTCCGACGCCCGGGTGCTCGTGCGCCGGCGCGACGACGGGTCGCTCTGGGCGCGCGTCGAAGACAACGGCATCGGCGGGGCACGCGTGCTGGCCGGCGGCGGTCTCGACGGCATCACGAACCGCGTGCTCGCGGCCGGCGGCACCGCGCGGCTCGAAAGCCCGGTCGGCGGTCCCACCGCCCTGGAGGTGAGCGTCCCGTGCGCATCCTGATCTGCGAAGACTCGGCGCTGCTGCGCGAAGGACTCGTCCGCGTGCTCGAAGACGCCGGCCACACGGTCGTCGCGGCCCTGGCCGACACCACGACGCTCACCGCGACCGTCGCCGAGAGCGCACCGGAGCTGTGCGTGCTCGACGTGCGACTGCCCCCGACGTTCACCGACGAGGGCATCCGCGGAGCGCTCGAACTCCGCACGGCCAATCCGGCCCTTCCCGTCCTGGTGCTGAGTCAGTACGTCGAGGAGCGGTACGCGAGCGAGCTCATCTCCGGGCAGGCCGCGGCGTTCGGCTATCTGCTGAAAGACCGCGTCGCGGACGTGCGCGACTTCCTCGCCTCGATCGAGCGCATCGCCGCCGGTGCCACGGTGCTCGACCCCGAAGTCGTCGCGCAGCTGCTCACCCGGCGCTCGCGCGACGAGCGGATGGGGCGCCTCACCGAGCGCGAGCGGTCGGTGCTCGCGCTCATCGCCGAGGGCAAGAGCAATCAGGCCATCGGCCAGGCGCTCTTCGTCAGCGAAGCGAGCGTCGAGAAGCACATCACCTCGCTCTTCCAGAAGCTCGACCTCGAGCAGGACGAGCACGGCAACCGTCGTGTGCTCGCCGCTCTCGTCCACCTCGAACACGGCGGGCCCGGATCCGCACCTCAGAACGGAGCAACCCGATGACCCTCACGGCACCCCCGCAGCCCCCGACCACCGACGCGCCGCGGCGCATGTCGTCCCGCGTCATCGCGACCCTCGCAATCGCGCTGGGTGCGCTGCTCATCGTCGGCACGGTGCTCTCCGGCGTCTTCTCCGCTGTCCGAGCCGCGGGACTGCGCACCGAGACGTTCACGGCCGATGCCGCCGGCATCACCGAACTCGACGTCGACATCAACGGCGCGAGCCTGCAGATCGTCTACGGCGACGACGCCTCTCTCACCGTCGACGGTGCGGCCGCCGACTGGCGCTTCGAGCGCGACGAAGACTCCCTCCACGTCACGAACGATCGTTCCTGGTGGGGCGGGCTGCGCTTCGGGTGGGGCGGCAGCGACACCGCCGTGCTCACCTTGCCGCGCTCCCTCGAGCGCGCCGCGCTCGACGCCGAGCTGAGCGTGAACGGCGGGGATCTCGACGTGCGCGGGGCCTTCGGCGATCTGGACCTCGACCTCGCCGGCGGCACGATGGACGTGTCGGGTTCGGCGCGGGAACTCAGCATCGACGGCTCGGCCGGCCGTCTCGACATCGACCTCGCCGATGTCGACACCGCCGACCTCACTCTGAGCGCGGGGTCGCTGACCGGAGCGCTGACGGGGTCGGCCCTGCAGAGCTTCGAGGCCGAGGTCAGCGCCGGACGGCTCGAGATGACCGTGCCGGATGCGGCGTATGCGATCACCGCCGATGTCTCGGCGGGCACCTTCCGACACACGCTCACCGAGGATGCGGCATCGCGCCGCTCGGTGTCGGTGCAGGTCGACGCCGGCGCGGTGATCCTCGGGGCGGGCTGAGCGCTGCCCCGGCGGGCGGTGCAGGCGCTAGCGTGGCTGTGTGACCACTCCCATCGATGCCACCACCACCTCCGCCTGGGCCGCCCTCGCCGCCCGCGCCGACGACTTCGCTCCGGATCTGCGCGCCTGGTTCGCGGAAGACCCCCGTCGGGTCGACAGTCTCACGTTCGATGTCGCCGACCTCCGGGTCGACCTGTCGAAGAACCTGGTGGACGCGGGCATCCTGTCGTCCCTCCTCGAGCTCGCCGCCGAGGTGGGCCTCACCGGTCACCGCGACGCGATGTTCCGCGGCGACCACATCAACACCAGCGAAGACCGCGCCGTGCTGCACACCGCGCTCCGCCGTCCGGCCGGCGCGACCCCTGCCCTGGTCGTCGACGGGCAGGACATCGACGCCGACGTGCAGAGCGTCCTCTCCGCGATGAGCGCGTTCGCCGAGCGCGTCCGCTCGGGCGAATGGCGAGGCGTCACGGGCAAGAAGGTCACGCACGTCGTGAACATCGGCATCGGCGGCTCCGACCTCGGCCCCGCGATGATCTCCGCCGCCCTCGAACCGTACGCGACCGCCGGCATCCAGGCCCGGTTCGTCTCGAACATCGACCCGTTCGACCTGGCGCACAAGACGAAGGACCTCGACCCCGAGACCACCCTCGTCGTCGTCGCCTCCAAGACCTTCACGACCCTCGAGACCCTCACCAACGCCCGCCTCGCGCGCGACTGGCTGTGGGCGGGCCTCGCGGCATCCGGCGCCATCGACGGCTCCGAGGCGCAGCAGGCGGATGCCGTCGCGCACCACTTCGTCGCGGTCTCCACGGCGCTCGACAAGGTCGCCGCCTTCGGCATCGACCCGGCGAACGCGTTCGGCTTCTGGGACTGGGTCGGCGGCCGCTACTCCGTCGATTCGGCGATCGGCCTGTCGCTGGCGATCGAGCTCGGCCCGGACGCCTTCCGCGAGCTGCTCGCGGGCTTCCACGCCGTCGACGAGCACTTCGCGAACGAGCCGCTGGAGCGCAACGTCCCCGCGCTGATGGGCCTCCTCAACGTCTGGTACGTCAACTTCCTCGGCGCGCAGTCGCACGCCGTGCTGCCCTACGCGCAGCAGCTCAGCCGCTTCGCGGCCTACCTGCAGCAGCTCACGATGGAATCCAACGGCAAGAGCGTCCGCTGGGACGGCACGCCCGTCACGAGCGACACCGGCGAGGTGTTCTGGGGCGAGCCGGGAACCAACGGGCAGCACGCGTTCTATCAGCTCATCCACCAGGGCACCCGCCTCATCCCCGCCGACTTCATCGCCTTCGTGAATCCCGCCTACGCGCTCGAAGACGACGGCCGCGACGTGCACGGACTGTTCCTGGCGAACTTCTTCGCGCAGACGAAGGCCCTCGCGTTCGGCAAGACGGCGGCCGAGGTCGAAGCGGAAGGCACGACCGGGGCACTCGTGGCCGCGCGCACCTTCCCCGGCAACCGCCCGACGACGTCGATCTTCGCGCCGGCGCTGACTCCGAGCGTGCTCGGTCAGCTCATCGCGCTGTACGAGCACATCACGTTCACGCAGGGCGTCGTCTGGGGCATCAACTCCTTCGACCAGTGGGGCGTCGAGCTCGGCAAGCAGCTCGCCCTGCAGATCGCCCCGGCGGTCGAGGGCGACGAGGCGGCCACGGCCGCGCAGGATGCGTCGACGCAGGCCCTACTCGCCTATTACCGCCAGCACCGCGCGTAGCGGAGCGTTCGCGGCGGCTCAGCCGAGGTGCGTGTGGAACTTCTGGCCCGCAGCGCTGAAGATACTGAGCACCTCGGCGGGACCGGCGTCGGTCGCGCTGATCGCGTGCGGCACGGAGGTGTCGAACTCCGCTGCCTCTCCGGGCTCGATCACGTGTTCGGTGCCGTCCAGGGTCAGGCGCACGGAGCCGCTCAGAACGTAGAACCATTCGAAACCGTCGTGCACGCGCGCTTCAGGGCTGACCTTCCGCGGCGGGAAGATGATCTTCAGCGCCTGCACGGGAGCGTTCTCGAGCGTCAACGGCGCGACGGTCATTCCGTGGCGGCGTTCGACAGTGCGCCGCACCCGCGGGTCGGCGGATGCCGCGGGCAGCAGGTCGTCGATGCGGATGCCGAGTTGACGCGTGAGCGGGACGAGCAGCTCGAGCGACGCCTGGCGCTTACCCGACTCCAAGCGTGACAGCGTGCTCACCGACATGCCGGCTCGGCTCGCGAGCTCTTCCAGCGTCCACTCACGCTTCTGGCGCGTCGCACGTAGCCTCGGCCCCACCTGGCTCAGATCGCCCATGTCTCCACTTTGCCATTTCGGCAAGGTCATTTGCAATCTCGTTCCCGCGACATGCACAGTCGATGCATGACAGAACGACAGTGGGATGCCCTCGTCATCGGCGGCGGCAGCGCCGGCCTCAGCGCAGCGCTCATGCTCGGCAGGGCGCGCAGACGCACGCTCGTGATCGATGCGGGTGCGCCGCGCAACCGCTTCGCCGCGCACATGCACGGCGTGCTCGGGCACGACGGCGTCGATCCCGCCGAACTGCTCGCCCGCGGACAGCGCGAGCTGGACCGTTACGACGTCGCTATCCAGGAGGGAAGGGTCGTCGGCATCGGCGATGACGGGGCCGCCCTGCGCGTCGAACGCGCCGACGGCACCGTCGACCTCGCACGCGCGATCCTGATCGCGACCGGCGTGCGTGATGAACTGCCGCCGATCACCGGGCTCGCCGCGCAGTGGGGTCGAGGCGTGCTGCACTGTCCGTACTGCCACGGGTACGAGGTGGCCGGCACGCGCCTCGGGGTGCTGGCGACGAGTGCGCAGAGCATCCACCAGATCGAGTTGGTGCGCCAATGGAGCGACGACGTCACGGCCTTCACCGCCGCGGCCGAGCCGCTCGACGACGATGTGCGCGCCCGCCTCGTCGCGCGCGGCATCCGCATCGTCTCGTCGGCGGCGACGCAGGTGCAGGCGCACGGCGACGCCCTCTGCGGCGTCACTACCGAGGACGGCGAGCAGCACGCCCTCGACGCGCTCTTCACCGCACCCACGCCGCACATCGACCTCACCTTCGCTGAGTCGCTCTCCCTTGCGCGCCACACCGACCAACCCGCCTCTCCCGTCGCCGTCGACGCGGTCGGGGCGACCAGTCACCCTCGTGTGTGGGCGGCGGGCAACACCGTGGCTCCGTACGGCAACGTGCCGGTGTCGCTGGCATCCGGATCGATGGCGGGTGCCGCGATCAATGCGGCGCTGGTCGTGGCCGACGCCGCCCTCGCCGTGGAGGAGCGACGCACGGACCGCAACGCGCACTGGGAGCAGCGCTACGCCGAGACGGACCAGCGCTGGTCGGGAAGGGTCAATGCGACCCTGGCCGCGGTGGCGGAGACGTGGCCCGCGGGAACGGCACTCGATGTGGGGTGCGGAGAAGGCGCCGACGCGCTGTGGCTCGCCGAACGCGGCTGGCGGACGACGGGAATCGACGTGTCCGCCTCCGCCGTCGGGCGGGCGCGTGTGCACGCGGCGGAACGCGGCCTCACCGACGACCGCGTGCGCTTCGTCTGCGGCGATGCGAGCGAGGCCCTACCCGACGAACGGTTCGACCTCGTCACGTCGAGCTTCCTGCATTCGTGGGAGGAGGATTTTCCGCGGATCGCGATTCTCCGCGCCGCCGCCGAACTCGTCGCCCCGGGCGGGCGGATGCTCGTGCTCTCGCATGCGTCGCATCCAGCCGGGGCGCCCGCGCACGACGGACACCGCACGGTGCTGCGCTCGCCAGCGGACGAAGCCGATCTGCTCGATCTGGACGCGACGGAGTGGACCACTGAGCGAGTCGACGTCATCCCGCGGGGCGTGACCGCGCCCGACGGCGCCGACGTCACCGTCGAGGACGGCGTTCTGGTGCTGCGCCGACGCTGACCGGCGGCTCAGCGGGCGGATGCCGCGGCGGCCGCCGCACGGGTGAGCCACGCGGGCGGCGCACCGTAGCGCTGAGTGGGGATCAGCCTGCCGGCGGCGCAGTCGTCGACGAGCGCGGCGAGGCGATCGATGCGGGTCTGCTCGCGCTTCGCGGTCTGGATCCAGTTGCCGGCGACGCGGCGGTAGCTCGGCGTCGCGGCGTTCCAGAACGCCTGCGCGGCGGGATTGGCGGCGATCGCCGCCGCTTGCTCATCGGTCAGGTCGTACCGCTGCTCGAACGAGTACCCGGGCACCGACGGATCGCGCCGCGCGTACGCCGCGAGGCCGGCGGGACGCATCCGCCCCTCGGCCGTGAGTCGCTCGACGTGCGCGATGTTGACGGCGCTCCACACCGACCGCGGCTTGCGGGGCGTCCAGCGCTGCCGGCGCGCCGTGTCGTCGAGCCGGTACGCGGTCGAGTCGATCCACCCGAAGCAGAGCGCCACCGGGACGGCATCGGCCCACGTGAGGCCCCGCTCCGGGTGGCCCTTGCGGCGCAGCCCCATCCACAGTTGCGTCTCGGTCTCGTGGTGCTTCTCGAGCCACGCTTCGAACTCCGCGGCATCCGCGAAGAACACCACGTCGAGCTCGTCGCCTTCGGCCATGCCCGCGACGCTACCACCGCGAAAACCGCGTTACCGGAATGTGATGTTCACAGGTAGCATTCAGGGAAGACCGGGTATTCACCCAGGCCGGGTGACCAAACTCGGTGACTTGCCTCCCGAAAGGCCCTTCCGACGCTGTGCGCCGGCCCCGATATATCGAAAGATTTCCCGTTACATGCGCTTTTCCTCCTTGCCTGCACGCTTTCCGCTCGTTGTGACCGCTGTCGCCGTCACGGCCGCCACGGTTCTCACAGGAGGGGCGTCCGCTGCACTGGCAGCCGGAACCACCGCGTCGACGTACGCCGTCGGCGCCGCCCCCTCCCCGTCGCGCGTCGCCTCCGTGGCCGATCCGCTCGCCGACATCAGCGCCGACGCGGAGTCGAGCCTCGCCAGCGCCCGCGCGGCCATCGCGTTCGCCACGGAGACCGAGAAGAGCGTGACCGAGTCGGGCCTGGAGATCGAGGGATCCACCAGCATCGACACGGCCGATCTCGCGGATGCCGCCGAGAAGCTCTCCGACTACGAACTCACGCCGCTCATGCTGCTGCCCGAGCAGGTCAGCGACACGCAGGCGGCGACGGATGCCGTGAACATCGCCACCGGCGAGCTCACCGGACGCCTCGAGCACGCGAAGGCCGTGAAGGCCGTCGCCGACGCTGCCGCCGCCGCGGCGAAGGCTGCCGCCGAGGCCGCTGCCGCAGCGAAGGCTGCCGCGGAAAAGGCCGCAGCGGAGAAGGCTGCCGCGGAGAAGGCTGCCGCGGAGAAGGCTGCAGCGGAGAAGGCTGCAGCATCCTCGTCGTCGTCTTCCTCCTCGTCGTCGTCGCGCTCCGCGTCGCCGGTGCCGAGCGTCAACGTGAACGTCGACCCCGGGTCGGCCCAGGGCATCGCCCGCTCCATGCTCGCCGGCCGCGGCTGGGGCGACGACCAGTTCGCCTGCCTCGTGTCGCTGTGGAACAAGGAGTCCGGTTGGAACGTCACGGCGTACAACCGCTCCAGCGGCGCCTACGGCATTCCCCAGGCACTCCCCGGCAACAAGATGGCCAGCGCCGGCGCCGACTGGCAGACCAACCCCGCGACCCAGATCGCGTGGGGCCTCGGCTACATCGGCGGGCGCTACGGCACGCCGTGCGGCGCCTGGGGCCACTCGCAGTCCGTCGGCTGGTACTGACCTTCACCGACAGCGGCCCGCATCCTTCGTGGATGCGGGCCGCTGTGCGCATTCAGTCGAGCGGGAAGTCGATGCGCCGGTCGCGCCAGTAGAACTCGCGGTCGTGGTCGCCGATCTCACGGACCACACGGCAGGGCGAGCCGACGGCGATGACACCGGCGGGGATGTCGCGCGTGACGACGCTGCCGGCGCCGATCACCGTGTCGTCGCCGATCGTGATGCCCGGCATGATGAGCGCCCCGGCGCCGATCCAGACGTTGTCGCCGATCGTGACCGGCAGGTTGAACTGCGCGGCTTCGCGGCGCAGCTCGGGCAGGATCGGGTGCCCCGCCGTCGCGACGACGACATTCGGCGCGAACATCACGTTGCTGCCGATGTGGATTGCGACGTCGTCGACGAGCGTGAGATTGAAGTTCGCGTACACGTTGTCGCCGAGCGTGACGTGCTTGCCCGCCCAGTTGGCGTGCAGCGGGGGTTCGATGTAGCAGCCCGTGCCGACCGAGGCGAACATGCGCTCGAGCAGCGCCTGACGCTCGGCGCTCTGGGAGGGCCTGGTCGCGTTGAAGTCGTAGAGCAGCTCGAGCGCGGCCGCCTGATCGTCCATCAGGGCATCGTCGGTGGGATCGAAGATGAGTCCGGCATCCATCCGGGCCTGGTTGTCGTCGAAGTCGAGGCGGCGATGTTGCGTCATGTGACCATCCTGGGGGATGCCGGGGAATCCCTCGCGCGGGGCAGCCGTTGGTGCCCACCATGACCACTTACGCAATCATCGGCGCAGGACACATCGGATCTCAGGTCGCGCGGGCGCTCACGGCGCTCGGCGAGGAGGTCGTCATCGCGAATTCACGCGGGCCCGAGACGCTCGCTCCGCTCATCGACGAGCTCGGATCGACCGCGCGCGCGGCGACCGCGGAAGATGCGGCTGCCGCGGGCGACGTCGTCGTCGTGACGGTGCCGCTCGCGGCGTACCGTGAGATTCCCGCCGCCCCCCTCGCCGGCAAGATCGTGCTCGACACGAACAACTACTACTGGGAGCGCGACGGCCACATCGCCGAGCTCGACCGGGGCGAGGCGACGACGTCGGGGCTCCTGCAGGCGCACCTGCCCGAATCGAAGGTCGTCAAGGCGTTCAACCACATCGAGGCCGCGGGCATCACCACGACGGGCTCCCCCGCCGGCAGCCCCGACCGCCGCGCGCTGGGCACGGCATCCGACCATGACGACGCGATCGTGCTGGTCACCGAGCTCTACGACCGCATCGGGTTCGACACCGTGTCGGCGGGGCCGCTCCGCGAGTCGTGGCGCCTCGAACGCGATCGCCCCGCCTACGTGGTGCGCCAGAACGCCGAGGAGCTCCGCGCGAACCTCGCGCTCGGTTTCCGCGTGCGCGCCGACGACAACGCGTAGGCACGCTCGATCGAGGGGTCGCGATCTGCCCACCTCGCCCGCGTGAGGCCGCAGATTGCGTCCCCTCATTCTTCGGCGTCTGATCGAGGGGTCGCGATCTGCCCACTTTGTGCGCGCGAGGCCGCAGATTGCGACCCCTCGATGTCGCGCCCCGGGGTAGGCGAAGGTGAATGTGCGACCGAAGGGGCCGTCGATCGGCGCGGCGACGATCGTATGGCCCGCGGCGACCAGCGCGTCGTGGATGGCCTGGACGTCGGTCGCGTGCAACCAGATCGCGGCGCCGACGCCCGGCTGCGGCGCGGATGCCAGGTCGGTGCCCGGAGCGAGGTCGCGCACCGCGAAGGCGATCGGCTTCGTGTCGAACACGACCGCGTGCGGCGGGCCGACCGGCGAGCGGACGCGCCCCAGATACTGCTCGTAGAAGGCCTGGGATGCCGCGAGATCGCGCACCTGGAGGGAGATGAAATCGGGTCCGGTGACCGGCAGGGGATGCTCCTCGAGGTTGTGTCAGTTATCTGACACAACCGAGCGTATGTCAGACTACTGACATGAGCAACCGCAGCGAGGGCATCGACCTGCCGACGTCGCTGGGGTATCTGCTGAAGGAGGCATCCAGCGCTCTGCGCGCCGCGATGGAGGACGTACTCCGCCCCCTCGGCATGACGATCACGCACTACTCCTGCCTCGAGTTACTGGCCCAGCGCCCCGGGCTGTCGAACTCGGAGCTCGCCCGCGGCGCGTTCGTGACCCGGCAGTCGATGAACGTCCTGCTCCAGACCCTCGAGCGCGACGGCTTCGTCACGCGATCGGCGCCCGTCGGCAAGGCACTGCCCACCGAGCTCACGGCGAGCGGTCGCGAGAGCCTCGCCGCGGCGAGCGCTGCGGTCCGCGACGTCGAACGACGGATGGTCGGCGACCTGAGCGTCGCCGACCAGACGCACGCCTTCACCCTGCTGCGCAGCATGATCGACGCGCTCCGAGGGGCAGACCGGGATGAGAAGGCACGGGCAACACACACGTCGAAGGGTGGGGCCACCATCGTGCGCCCAGACACGCCACAATGACAGATATGCCCGGGGACCTCAGCGCCACAGCCCACTGGCTGCGCGGGCTCGATTCACTCACGGGCACCGCTCCGCCCTTTCCCGTGGCCGGCGCGCCGGACGATCCGGTCGACCTCTTCCTCGGCTGGATACGGCAGGCCGCGGGTGCCGGCGTCGCCGAGCCCCACGGCGCGACGTTGTCGACCGTCGGAGCAGACGGCATCCCCGACGCGCGGACCCTCATCGTGAAGGACGTCAGCTCGGAAGGCTGGTCCTTCGCGGGGCCGGCGGTATCGGAGAAAGCAGCCCAACTCGCCGCGCATCCCGCGGCCGCGCTCACCTTCTGGTGGCCGCCGGTGCTGCGGGCGGTGCGCCTTCGAGGTGCGGTGGCCCCGGCCTCACCCGCTGCGATCGAAGCCGACTTCGCGGCGCGCCCCTCGACCGGATCCCTGACGGCGGCGGATTGGATGCTGTGGCGACTGCGTCCGTCACGGGTCGAATTCTGGCAGGGCGCCACGAGCCGCGACCACACACGGCTCTTCTATGAACGCTCCGGCGAAGGCTGGACGCATCGCGCGAGCGGTGACCCGGGTTAGCCTGTCGCTCGTGACCGATTCGAACGAGGCGCTTGCCCGCCACACCGACTACGGCGCCGAGCGACTCGACGAGGAGCACCTCGCCGCCGACCCGATCGCGCAGTTCGAATTGTGGCTGGCGGAGGCGGCGGAGCGCGGCGTGTACGAGCCGAACGCGATGGTGCTCGGCACCCTCGACGACGCCGGCACGTTGCAGAGCCGCACCGTGCTGCTCCGCGCCGTCGACGAGCGCGGATTCGTGTTCTACACCGACCGCGAGTCGCGCAAGGGCGAGGCGCTCGGCGCGCACGCCAGCGCGACGCTCCTGTTCCCCTGGTATCCGCTGCACCGACAGGTGCTCGTCACCGGATCGGTCGCGTTCACGAGCGACGACGAGTCTGATGCCTACTGGCGAAGCCGCCCCCACGGCTCGCGCATCGCCGGCACCGCGAGCCACCAGTCGAAGCCCATCGCATCGCGCGCCGTGCTCGAGACCCGCGTGCACGACCTCGAGCAGAGCTACCCCGACGGCACAGAGGTCCCGCGCCCGGAGCGCTGGGGCGGATACCGGGTGACCCCGACGCGCATCGAGTTCTGGCAGGGCCGCACCTCGCGTCTGCACGATCGACTCGTCTTCACCCGCACCGGCGACGGCGCGTGGGCTCTGGAGCGGCTGCAGCCCTGAGTCAGGGGCAGTTATCGCCGCATGCGCGCAGGGATGCGACCACACCTGACCCCGAGTCGGCGCATCGTGCGGAAACGTCGCGCCGATCCGCGCCCGATGCGCCCACTCGGCGCACGAAGAGGATGATGGAGGCATGGCCACCCCGCTCCGCCCCGGACTCCGGGTCTCGGCCGGCCTCACCATCCCCGAGGCCGAACTGTCGTGGCGCTTCTCCCGGTCGTCCGGGCCCGGCGGCCAGGGGGTCAACACCGCCGACTCCCGCGTGGAGCTGATGTGGGATGCCGCGGCATCCCCCGCGCTCTCTCCCGTGCAGCGCGAGCGGCTGCAGGAGCGCCTCAGCGCGCGCCTCGTCGGGGGTGTGCTGACGATCGCGGCATCCGAACACCGCGCCCAGCTACGCAATCGGGATGCCGCGCGCGCCCGTCTCGCGGCCCTCGTCGCCGAGGCGATCGCGCCGCCCGCTCCCCCGCGGCGACCGACGAAGCCGAGCCGCGGCGCGAAGGAGCGGCGCCTGCAGGCGAAACAGCGCCGAACCGACACGAAGCAGCTGCGCCGCCGCCCGACGGAGTAGGCCGCCGACATCCGGGCAAGAAAAAGCCCCGACCGTTACCACACGGCCGGGGCGAGACGGATGAGAAATCCGCCTATCGAGACCCAGTCTACCAGGGCGTCAGCCGAGCAGCTCCGCGCCATAGCCCGCCACGACATCCCGCAGTTCCGCGAGATACCGCTGCGCCTGCGCGGTGAGGGGAACAGCGGTGTGGCCGATCCATCCGATCTCGATGCGCTCGTCGACCTCGAGCGGGATCGCCACGATCGCCGGGTCGAGGTCGTCGCTGATGATGCCCGTCGAGATCGTGTATCCGTCGAGTCCGACCATCAGGTTGAAGATCGTCGCGCGATCGGAGACGCGGATTTCACGCGCGCTGGAGAGCGTGGAAAGGATCTCCTCGGCGAAGTAGAACGAATTGTTCGCGCCCTGATCGAAGGTGAGCCGCGGCACATCGGCGAGGTCGGCGAGGGTGACGCGATCGCGCGCGGCGAGCGGATTCTTTCGCGAGATGAAGATGTGCGGCTTTGCGAGGAAGAGCGGCCGGAACGTGAGCCCCGAGTCTCGGAGCAGCTTGTCGACGACGTTGCGGTTGAAGTCGTTCCGAAAGAGGATGCCGAGCTCGCTGCGGAAGGTGCGGACGTCTTCGATGATGTCCCACGTGCGCGTCTCTCGCAGCGAGAAATCGTACTCCGCGGCGCCGCTGGCCTTCACCATCCGGACGAACGCGTCGACCACGAACGAATAGTGCTGCGCCGACACTCCGAGCAGACGCCGGGAGGGAGGCCCGCCGAGGTAGCGCTGTTCGAGAAGCGCGACCTGCTCGGTGACCTGCCGGGCGTATCCGAGGAACTCGGCTCCTTCGGCGGTGAGGGTCACGCCGCGGGCAGAACGCAGGAGGAGGGCGCGATCCACCCGGCTCTCGAGGTCCTTCATCGCCGCGGACAGGGTCGGCTGCGAGATGTAGAGGAGGTCAGCGGCCGCGCTGATCGATCCCTCCGCGGCAACCTCGATGAAGTAGTGGAGTTGCTGAAGGGTGACACTGCCCGCTCCTCGAACCATAGGGAGAGACTATATGAATGCATAGCCGAGACGAGTTTCTCGATAGTCCGCGTCGACCGGCAAGATGGGTGGACTGACTTCCGCAGTGCCGACACCCGGCCGATCAGAGACCGGACGCTCCACTCATGGCGAACGAATTCACCTTCACCATCACCACGACTCCCTTCGACGAGGACTATTCCCCGTCGGAGAGCTCGCGTATCACCACGAACTTCGCCAACTTGGCCCGCGGCGAGCACCGCCAGCAGAACCTCCGCAACGCTTTCGCGATGATCGATCGGCGCTTCAACGACCTCGCCCACGCGGACAATCGCTACACCGTCGAACTCGAGATCGTCTCGGTGTCGTTGCAGTTCACGGCAGAGGGCGCCGATCGGCAGTTCCCCCTGATCGAGGTCTTGGACGTGCAGATCCTCGATCGGGACACCGGACAGCGCACCCACGGGATCGTGGGGAACAATTTCTCCTCCTACGTCCGCGATTACGACTTCAGTGTGGTGTTGCCCGCATCCGGGCGGACCCTCCCCGATGACTTCGGCGCTCTGCACGGAAAGCTGTTCCAGCACTTCCTCGAATCCGAGGCGTATCGGGCCCGCTTCACGATGTCGCCCGTGATCTGCATCAGCGTGTCGACGAGCAAAACCTACCGGCGCTCGGACTACCGGCATCCCGTGCTCGGCGTCGAGTACATCCAGGACGACTACTCCCTCACCGACGAGTACTTCGCTCGGATGGGGCTGCAGGTGCGGTACTTCATGCCACCCGGGGGCGTGGCTCCGCTCGCGTTCTACCACCGCGGTGATCTGGTCGACGACTACACCGACCTGCAACTCGCCGGCACGATCAGCACGATGGAGACGTTCCAGAAGATCTATCGCCCGGAGATCTACAACGCCACCTCCGCCGCCGAGAGCCACTACCGCCCGAGCCTGGAGCACCAGGACTACACGCCCACCCCGATCGCCTACGACCGCGTCGAGCGCAGTCAGCTCGCGGCGAAGCAAGGCGCCTACACCGAAGAGCACTTCATGAAGCCTCACGGTGAGGCGCTGAAGAAGTGGGCCGCCGGGTACTCGGTGTCCGTCGGATGACCAACGAAGAAGTGTCGAACATGCACACGCTCCTCCCCACCGCCATCGTCGGAAGCCTGCCGAAGCCGTCCTGGCTCGCCGAACCGGAAACACTCTGGTCTCCGTGGAAGCTGGAGGGCGAGGCGCTTGTCGAGGGCACGCAGGATGCGCTGCGCAGCGCCGCTCACGAGCAGCGCCGGCGCGGCATCGACATCATCAGCGACGGCGAGCAGACCCGTCAGCACTTCGTCACGACGTTCATCGAACACCTCAGCGGCGTCGACTTCGCCGAGCGCAAGACGGTGCGCATCCGTGATCGATACGACGCGAGCGTCCCCACCGTCGTCGGGTCGGTGAGCCGCGAGAAGTCCGTGTTCGTCGAGGATGCCGCGTTCCTCCGGCAGCAGACCGATCAGCCGATCAAGTGGGCGCTCCCGGGCCCGATGACGATGATCGACACCCTCTACGACCGTCACTACCAGAGCCGCGAGAAGCTGGCGTGGGAGTTCGCGACGATCCTCAATCAGGAGGCGAAAGAGCTCGAGGCCGCGGGCGTCGACATCATCCAGTTCGACGAGCCGGCGTTCAACGTCTTCCACGACGAGGTGCGCGACTGGGGCGTCGCGACGCTGGAGCGAGCGGCCGAGGGCCTCCGCGCGGAGACCGCCGTGCACATCTGCTACGGCTACGGGATCAAAGCCAACAACGACTGGAAGTCGACGCTCGGGCCCGAGTGGCGGCAGTACGAGCAGTCGTTTCCGCTGCTGCAGCAGTCGACGATCGACATCGTGTCGCTGGAATGCCAGCACTCGCATGTGCCGATGGAGCTCATCGAGCTCATCCGCGGCAAGAAGGTCATGCTCGGGGCGATCGATGTCGCGAGCGAGTCGATCGAGACGCCGGAGGAGGTCGCTGACACCCTGCGGCGGGCGCTGGAGTTCGTGGACGCGGACAAGTTGCTGCCCAGCACGAACTGCGGCATGGCTCCCCTGCCGCGCAGCGTCGCGCTGGGCAAGATGAGCGCGCTCAGCGCGGGTGCGGCGATCCTCCGCGCAGAGCTGGACCCTGCGAAGGTGTCGGATCTCACGACAGTTGTCAGATCGCCAAATAGCTGACCTGGGGTTTTCTCACTCGAGTTACAAGGGCTGAGATGCGATCTGTCTCACGAGAGTTGTCCTGAAGTGCTGTGATTCGACTCACAGGCACATAAACAAGGGAACCTCAGCAGATCCCGTCCGTGGCACGTTGTGATGTGCCCGACTCGTCAATGACGCCCCACCCCTACTTGCTCCGGAGACGGGAGGAACGGCTCGAGTGCGCGCCCACTTTTCAAGCTAACCCAGGCTTGCCGGCCAGCGGCCCATCCCGCGACCTTCCCTAGGTCGTGAGCAAGCATGACCGCGTCGCCCGGAAGCATCCCGAGCGCAAGGTCGATTGGCTCTACATACGAGGGCGCCATGGCAGAACCCACCAACTCTCCGCGAACTGTGACGTCAACCCTGAGCCCACCTTCAAACGGTGCCGCGGAGGTCCACTCCCCACGGCGCTGCTGCAAGCGCGTGGCGGCCTCCTCTGACGGAGCAACAAAGTACTCCACCATCTCGAGCTCAGCTTCGATGCTCTTGACGAGCACAAGGAGCATCGAGCGAAGGTACGAGGTGCGGAACTCGCCCGGCCTCAAGCTGTCATCCAAACGCGACAGACCCTCGATGTAAGAGATCGCCGATGAAACAACTCCCGGCAATCCGCGTTGTCGCTGTGAACTCGCTTCGCGCAACGAACTCTCGGTGAGCCATGTGACGTCACTGTCCACGTTCGCAAAGGCTCGTAGCTGAAGATCGTGAAACTGTTCATCGAATAAGCGAACCGACCCCCTTTGAACGGCTGGCGTCACGTTCAGAGGACCAGAGAGGTCGAGCGAGTCAATCGCCGTGAGGTCGACACCGATATCTCGGACCCAGAGTCGAGGAATCCGTGGGCCCCCGGATTCCTGCGTCGCCAATGGCGCGAGATCGTGCGCGATTCTCGCGTAATCGGAGGGCCCTCTCGCATGATAGATCTTGGAGTCCTTCAGCGAGGCTGGGACTTGTTCAAGAGATGTTTCGTCCACTAAGACGGTGACGGTCGTCTTGTGCATTTCTTGCGCGAGCGATAGCTCCTCTGCCACAAAGCGGGATTGGAGTGAATGTTGCGACGTTACGAAGACGACCGCCGCCGAACTGGCCATTCCGAAACGGATCTCGTCATGGACTCGAACGCCCGCGTTGAGCTGGTCCTCATCGATCCAGAATGAGCCGCCCGTCCGAAGTAGTTCGAAAGCGAGACGCCTTGAGTCGCGAATGTCTGCCGCGCAATGGGACACGAAAATCACTTGAGTCTCCTACCGACGTTGGTGGCTCAGCAACACAAGGATCACTCGCGCTCAGCGCCGTCTGGCCACACTACAGCCACCTCGGTGCCGGCCGCCTGAGCATGGGCAACGGCGTCCGCAGTACCCCCCAGCCCGCGTGCAGGCTGGCTATCCCAAACAGCGATCAGCAAGTCGCTCTGCTCAGCAATCCACTTGCCCGCAGCATCGTAGGCTTCTTCGCTCGGCACCTCGAAATCGAGGACCACTTCATGGGACGCGCAGGCGCGCAACTGCTCGAATCGCGTCCTATCAACGTCGTCCATAGAGGAGGCGACACCCTTCGCGGGTATCACAGCGGTCAACGACCCTCCGGAAGCTAGCACCAGTTCCGCAAACATTTGGTCGGCGCCTATTGCCAAGCTACTGAGGCCCTCCAGCGGCGTCGGTCGAGACGAGAGTATTGCCCTGATCTCTGTCCTGATCAGAACCATAGCGCTCTCCGGTATCCGTTGGTGACCAGTGATTCCGATGCGAGTCATATCCGCTCTTCCTTCGCCATATGCCAGTAGTGACGCCCGAGCGGTGTAAGCCGACAGCCGGTTGAGTTCATCGCGGCGAAGTACAGATGGTCCTCGTCAATAGGCTCCACCAACCGGCACGCCCGCAGAGCTTGCAGCCCAGCGAAGATCCTCTCGTGCTCGGCGTGATCGGGCTCGGCGTCCGGCTCGTAAGACGGATCGAGAGGGAGTTCATCTAGAGAGCTTCCGAACCAATTTGGGAGCTCACGAAGCGTGCCAAGAGCAACCCGCGGCGCACACAAACGCAAATCATGCAACCGGTCGACGTTTGCCTTAAAGGTAGGACGCTGCTCCCATGCGCCAAAGGACTCGGACAGATACCCGTACAGTCCAGCGACATTCACGTGACCCAGCACATCTGCGGCGCCCGCGTCCAGGGCGCCCTCTAGATAGACAGAGAACTGCCCGCGCCCATCCTGCGTTTCGAGTGAGACCTGATCATTCCGGCTGGCGGTCAGCACTGACAGCCCGCTCCGCAGGCTCGCCAGGCCATTGTTCAGGGCGGCGATGGTCGTCGCGCCGCCTGAGAAGCAGCAGTCCAGGATTACGACGATCTCGTTCACTGGGCTTGCTGAGATCTTCTCAAGGATCTCTCCGAATCGAACGCCAGGCGAAGCTGCCGTGCCATCGGTGGTGACTAAAGCAACGTCCGACATCGCCGGTGCACCGTGACCAGCGAAATAGAGGAGGGCGAACTCCGCTCCAGGCGCGAGCAACTCATCGAGCATCTCCAGGAATTCATCCCGCCTCAACGGAGTGGCAGCGTCACGGCTCTGCACGAGGCGACATTCCAAGTTGGGAGAGCCATCCTCGTTGCGCGCAAGAAGTGGATAGAGGGCACTAACGTCGTTCGCGCAGCCAGTTAGATCCCTGAACTGCGAATAGTGGTCAACCCCGACCAAAAGCGCTCGCTTCATCGTCTTTAGAAACTATCGATGATTGCCGCGACGTTGTCCCATGTCCACGTGTAGCAGGGAGCGTTTCCCATCTCCGCCGGCTTTGTCCGGTAGCCGTCCTCAATCCAGATCCCGGCGATCGGCTTCCCTTCCTCAACGGCGCAGGCAATCTCCCATCGCTGACCAGTGGCTGCTGGCGTGCTGCTACTGATCAGCGCGATCACACCGTCGGACCTTCGAATCCGAGTGCGAACTCGCGTCTTCCACTCGGACGAATACGGCTCTTTGACCGACATGTCAATGAACTCGAAAGGCGTCTTGGAATGAATCCGTTGGCCTGTGAAAAGGTTCCGTGTTGCCTCATCCTCTTTGGCAAATGCGATGAAAACGGTGCTCATTGGGTTCTCTCCTCTAGGTAGCAGTGGGTACAACGGTGACTTTAGCGGCCGCCAACGACACGTCCGCCCGACCCCCACCTCGTTTACGGTTCGACGCCGACAATCGGGCCGGTCAGAGCTCTCGTGGCCGCACGGATGCAAAACTAGTGGGCCATGCGTTCTCACCTGCTTGCGATCCTCCACAGTCTTCCGACCGGGTCCGGCGTACGAACGCTCCGTCGAGTTGAAGTAGCGCGACAGGCAATCGAGTGCGAGACGTCTTCCATCGTGAACGGGACTGCTGCACGAATAGGTGACAGGTTGTAGTCACGCCGCCAGTGCGACGGTCGTGTTCATGATGGTCTCGAACTCGATGGGCGTCAAACGG
>QIRE01000059.1_pt1 | contig 29772 bp, 34 predicted proteins | sample 2940141 | NCBI WGS metagenome assembly QIRE01 (sample SAMN09273532, study PRJNA473421) | Gut metagenome, whole genome shotgun sequencing project. | isolation source: gut tissue | host: Folsomia candida VU population | place: Netherlands: Amsterdam | collected 2016-03-06
CCCGACGGCGACGGCACCGGTGATGCTCTCACCGCTCTCGCCGTGGATCAGGGAGTAGTGCAGGTTGATCGTGCCATCCTCGGCGGTGTCGGGTCGAGTGAGCCACGTGAGCCCGACGTTCGAGAGGGCCGGGAGGATCGCGTCGGACACGTCCGCCAGGTCGGCGTAGTCGTACGAGTACGAGCCGCGGGTGCCCTCGACCTTGGCCGTGTTGCCCTTGCGGACGGACGGCAGGTGGAGGTGGAACGCGGCGAGCGCGCTCGCGAGGTTCGAGTACAGCGGGGTTTCGGCGTCAGCCATGATGGTGCCTTTCTGGTTGGTTACTAATCAAGGTTAGCGTTGGGGTCCGACATTCACTCCTTGCCGCGGCGGTCGGTGATCGAGAGCCGGGCCTTGCCGGGCTCGGTCGGCTCGACGCGGGTGTTGCGAGCGAGCAGAGCCTCGTACCGGGCCACCAGGCTCGGGGCCTTCTTGCGCATGGCGTCGGTGTCCACGACCTTCTTCGTGCCGGGCTTGCCGGGAGTGTAGGACACCTGAGCGAAGCCGCGCTCCTCCGAGAACTCCTCGCCGCGCGACTCGTACAGCGCCGTGAGAGCGTCCCACGCCTTCACGCGCTTGGACTCGTTGACCGCCAACTGCTCGCGGGCGTCGAACAGGTCGTTGAGCAGGATCGCCTCGTCAATCGGGATGTCGCTCACCGGCGGCAGTCCGGTCGCCTGCGCGGAGTCGATCAGGTCGAGCGCCGCATCCGCCTCGGCGACGAGCGCGTTGATCATCTCCTGGTCCCGCTCGATGATGACCCACTCGGGCGGGCCGGTGACGAGGTAGTTGCCGCTCTCCGGGTCGCGCTGGTCGGTCGTGTAGGGCTCCCAGATGAACAGGCACCGGGCCGCGTTCATCACGAACATCTGCCACATGATCTGACGGAGGTACTTCGTCTTGGCGAAGTGGCTCTTGGGGTCGAACTCGATCACCACGCGGTCGGCGTTGAGCCGCCCCGGCGTGAGGTCTTTCGTCGTCGTCTTGATTTCGACGGTGACGCCGTTCTCGCCGGGCTCGTACGTCAGCGTGAAGCCCGCGAGGTGCCCGTCAGCGGTCGCGAGGTAGCGCGGGTTGTCGGGGTGGGCGTAGAGCCCTGTCGAGTGCACTGCGCCGTGCGTGGCCGCGGCCCACTCGGCGATGAACGGCTCGCGGTAGTTGCCGTGGTCGAACGCGCGCACCTTCCGCGTCTCGTGCTCGCCGGTGGCCTTCTCGGTGATGATCGCCCGTCGCTTCGCGGGCTGTTGCCAGTCGCGGAGTTCGGTCGCGGTGATGCCGCCCTGTCGTGCGCGGAAGTACACCTCGTCGCCGTCCTTCTCGCGGATGCAGACGAGGGTCGGCTGGGCGGTGGTCAGTTCTACGGTGGTCATGGTGCTCCTTGGTTGTTTGGCTTACACGTATAGTCTATCAGACGGTCTAACTTAGGTTAGCCGAAGGCACCGACAGTCAGCCGTAGATCGAGACGGCGTAGATCAGGAGCCCCACGACGACGAGGAGCATGACCCCGCCGGTAATGATGCCCGCGAGGTCGCTCCCCTTGGGCCGCTCACGGCGAGGGGCGGCGAGGTCGTCGGGGAGTGGGGTGTCGTACTCGTGCACAGGAAGGCCCTCCAGTCGATTTGGCTTATACCTATAGCCTAGTCGACGGGAGGGCCGATGTCTAATCCCGGTTAGGACTCACGCTCCGGGAGGCAGACCCTTCGCGCCACCGATGGCGTTCTGCGCCGCGGTGGACGCGCCGGTGGGCTTGTAGATGCCGAAGTGCATGCCGACAGCCACGAGGAACGCGGCCAGGGCGAACACGATGCCCATGCCGAGGTTGTAGGTCACCCCGGCGGTCATCGAGTTACCGAGTTCGGTGAGGAGTCCGGTCACCGCCGACAGCGCGGCGAGGATCACGGCCTTGGTGCCACTGTTCGTGACTCGCTTGGTGACGAGCCCGACCAGGAGCGGGAGCACGACCGAGACGATCATGCCCACGATGAGCGGCCAGTCGAAGGCGACGGAGACGACGGGGACTTCTCCCGCGTCCGCCCACACGCCGCCGACGAGCGACAGGGTGATGGTGTTCATGCGGTTCCTTTCAGATGTCCTCGGCGAGGACCGCCGGGGGTGGGGGAACCTGCTCGATGGACTCGGGCAGGTGTCGTGCGATCCAGTTGTTCAGAGTGCGGATGTACCCGATGGCCCCCCAATACTTCCGGCGGGATTCGGCGACCTCACTTTTCAAGCCAGCGACCTCCGTTTTCAACTCGCCGATCTGCTCCTGCATCGGTTCGAGGAGCACCTTGGTCTGCGTCTCGATGATGGCCTTCCACCGGTTCGACAGAGCGTCGTCCTCGACCGTCTCCTGCTGGGCGACGCCGAGCCGCTTGTCGTGGCGGAGACGGAGGAAAGCGGCGATACCGCCACCGCCGAGGAGGAGTGAGGCGATGGCGATGAGTGGCCCAAGCCACGGCATCGACGGGTCGGCCCCTGCCTGCTCAGCGAGTACCGTCACCATCGTCGTCCCCCTGCACCGCGTCCAGCGCGGAAGTTATCGTCTCGCTTGCCTCGTGGATGAGCCGCAACTTCGCCGCATGAGCGGCGCACAGGAAGGCTCGCGACACGTAGAACGCGAGGCTCACGGTCGAGATGAACGCGGCGGTGAACCACGAAGCATTCTCGGTGATCGTGAGCGACCAAATCGTAATCGAGTACGGCACGAAGCCCGCCGCCGCCGTCCACGACGCGACCCACTCCAGCCGGTATCGTCCCCACACCACGCCGACGAGAGCGACGACAGCCGAGACGGAGAGGATCGCACCCATGATCAGCGCGATCACCGGACCCATCGCCACAAGCGTCGTGCTCGTCGGGTTGAACGCCGCAGACAGGCCAGCCCCCGTCGCCGAGAGCCACCCGGCGACGAGGGATGCCTGGACCGCGCGACGTTCGCGTGGAGGGAGGCCGCTGTACATCACTTCGCGGGCGCGCTCTCCGAGCCACCGGCCAGACGCGCCATCTCCGTCTCGTGCGCCTTGCGGGCCGCGAAGAACGCATCGAAGTCGGCCATGATCCGCTTGTAGTGGCTGTCGGTGATGATCACCGGGCCACCCTCGGTGAGGATGTTCCCCATCGTCTGCGAATACTTCACGTCGGCCTGCCACGAGGTCTTGAACCCGTGCTCGAAGTCGAGCGCCGTCGCCGGGTAGCCCTCCCCCGCGACGTTCTTGATGATGACTGCGGACTTGAGAGCCATGAGTTCCTCCAGTGTCGGCTCGGGTTCCGGCTCCGGGGTCGGAGTCGGAGGCTTAGGCGTCGGCGGGACCGCCCAGATGTTCGGGATGTCGTAGTGCCAGGCTTCACCGAAGCCGAAGCCCGACGGGATGAGCCCGTAGGCACCAGCGTTCGCGCGGAGCCAGTTCGACCGGTACGAGCCCATCGTGGCGATGCCGCCGTCGCTCCCGGTGTCTCGGAGGTCGACTGCGGCGGTGTTGCCCTGAATCTCGTGGTTCGAGGTGCCCGGTACGGCGACCGTCCCGGCGGACGATATTCGATACCACAGCACGCCGTTCCACCAGCGGGTGTCGTATACCCGTCGGCCATTGACGTTGCCCGCCGTGACGTAGCGCTCGCGGAAGATGCGCTCCTGCTCGGCGTACGTGCGGATCGCCGAGGTGACGATGACGTGCACCCCGAACAGCCGAAGCATGTCTCGGTCGAGGAGCGTGATGACGTAGAACATCCACGCCGTGAGGCGCTGACCGTCCCGCCATACGAAGTCAGCCATCGGTCGGCTCTCCCTCGTGTTCGATCACGTCGTCACCGTCAGACTCGTAGACCGTGTACGGGAGCGAGGTGCTGGAGACGACCACGACCTCGCCGTCCTCGTCCAGGCCCCATGCGTCCACGATGCCGTCGCCGTCCACGTCGACATCCATCGGCAGGAGCGGGTTCAGCACACCGGACTCCCGCCACTGTTCGAGGATGCCCTTGATCGCCGAGCGGTCGGCGTCCGTCAGCATAGTTGTGCTCATGACGACATTCTCTCAGGCGACGCCTCGGGAGGCGAGAGCGGTTCAGCCTGGCCGGTCGTCGTGCCTGTGAAGCACTCTGCGCAGAACGGGCCACGGGGCACCTCATCCTCCGAGAGAACGTCGTATCGGGCGGGCTCGTCGGGGTTGATCGAATGCTTGCCGCACTCGACGCAGACGGACCACCAGGGGTACTCGGGCATCGTGATCTGCTCCTACTCCGTCGCGAGATGCGGGGACTTGTACCGCACCATGAAGAACCCGCGGACCTCGCGGTTACCGGTCGCGACGTTCAGTTGGTACGAACCGACACCGTTGAACACGGAGAACGTCTGACCCGCGGCCATCTCGACCGTCGGCTGATGCATCACTGCGGACTGCACCTGAGCGGCATCGAGGGGGCTCGTCCGCTGGAACACGGTCAGAGCGTCGCGGAGGAGGTGGACGACCGTCGTGCCAGCACCGGCCCGCTGGGTGACCATCGCCTCAGCCTCGTAGCGCCCAGCCTTCACACACGTCACCCGACCCGCGCTGTAGGTGAACCAGTCCGCACCACCGCGGCGCGACGACCCGTTCGCCCCCCACGCGCTCCACGACGTGACGTAGGTGCTCGCCGTCACCGACTGCGCGCCGCTCGCGTACATGATGCTGAATGGACCCTCGCCGGTCGGATACCAGCCGGGAGCGGTGCCAGCGACAAGGCCGAGCGCGGTGAGCCCCGCGGTTCCGGTGACGGCGTAGTAGGACTCCTCCCACCCGAAGTCGGTGTTGTACCACGTCACCGAGCGGTTCGCGAGAGCCGCCCGCTGAGCATCGGTCGAGGGTGCACCGTAGAAGGCGTCCCGCTCGGTCGTGGTGCCCGCGTACTGGACCTCGTGGGGAGGGAGGTATCCCGATGCCGCCAGGCGTCGCTCCAGGAGCCGTATGCGCCGCTCGTGAGCCCGGAGCAGGGCCTCCTCATCGCGGACAGGTGGGCGGCTCATTACGCGGCCTCCGCATCGCCGAACGGGCTGAGGGACACCTGCACCGTCTCGCCCTCCGCCGTCTCCGTGACCCGCACCTTGTCGAGGCGCTGAGGCTGGGTGACGCGCTGGATGTTCTTGTCGGTGACCACCGGCATGATGACGCCGGGGACGAGTTGCTGGATCGTCAGGTCGTGAGTGAGCCGGAGCCCCACGCCGTCGGGGATGCGGACCTCCAGCGGCACCGGCGTCCGATGCAGGATGTCGCGCTGAGCCTGGCTGTTCAACTCCTGCTGGGTGGGCTCGTCGGTCGACTCCTCGCTCTGCATCGACACGATGTTCTCCCAGACGCCGTAGAAGTCGTGGGGGGCACCGGCGTGGCCGACGCCGCGGTAGCCCGACTCGTCGTCGCGCGAGGCCGAGAGGTGGCTGATCGACCAGTGATCGGACGGGTATCGGATGACCTCGATGTCGCCGTAGAAGTCGGCGTCGGTCAGGCGTCGCGTCTGGCCGATGCTCAGCGCGGAGTCCCACAGGATCATGCGCCGACCGACGACAGTGAAGTCCATGCCGCCGTCCACGAGGTTGTCGATGTGCTCGCCGAGCATCATCTCGAACTCCTCCGTCGAGGAGCGGGTGAGCACCGTGCCGGGGTACACCGTGAGGAACGGGAGCACGTTGATCGGCTGAGACAGGCCCTCCCACCGCGGCACGACGACGGCACCGGAGTTCGTCTGCATCGCGTACGACTCGGTGAGTTCGACGTGGATCATATCCTCCAGCCGGTCGCCCATGAGCGTCGGCCCGCCGCCATCGGAGTTCGGCCACGCCTGGCTAAGCGAGGTTCGGTCCATGTACTCCTTGATGTCGGTCGCGAGGAACGTGGCCCGGTCGCGGAGGGTCGAGACGCGACGGATCGGCCCCTCCCACACGCGCTCGTCCCCTCGATGCACGACGACCTCGTACCGACCGCCGCCGTCCGCGATCTTGCGGATGATGTCGGCCTGCGCCTCGCAGGAGCGACCTGAGAGGGTCCACTCCGCGGTGCTCTTGGAGTCCCGCACGCGCTCCCACGTGACCGACGCCACGTCCACGAGGTTGTCGACACGACGGGAGCCCCCACGGTCGTAGATCGACAGTCGGTGCTTCTCGATGCACTCGCTCGCCACGTCACTCCCTCACGGTCAGGCTTGCAGACGGGAGGAGGTTCGACACGTTCGACGTGAGGTCGGTGTCGAGGCTGACCAGCCAGCACCCGCCACAGGACAGCGTAGGCCAGGTCGCCGGGACGCCGTTCGTGCCGTACAGGAGCGAGTCGGCGGGGATTTCGTCGGCACCGTTCACCGACGCCCACACGCGCTCGCTCACGCCGTCGAGGGTGATCACCGTGTTCGCCGGGATGAACGAGATGATCTGCTCGAACGCCCACTCGGACGTGTCCACCGACAGCGGCGGGAGGCAGTCGGGGTTCCGATACCAGCGGACCCGCACCTGACTCTCGGACTGGCCGAAGGTCTGGAGGGTCATCGTCGGCACCGCCGACAGGTACTCGGGGTTGTCCGACGCGTCGATCACGAACAGCCGACGACGCCACGAGCCAATCGGGTCGATGCAGTCGTCCTCGATGGTCGGAGCCGACGGGGGCACCGGGAGCGGGGGGCAGTTCGGGTCGAGAAGCGGGTTCTGCTCGGACTGCGGGATCGCTTCGCGCTGGGAGGGAGACGAGTTCGCCGTGCCCACCCACGAGTAGATGAACTGGGTGCTGTCGGGGGTGTTGCCGTCGAAGTACGGGTACAGCACACCGGTCGAGGCCATGTCGGCGTCGGCCTGGATCGAGTCGCCCGCGGCCATCATCGCAGAGCCGGGAGGGTCGGTGAACACCACAGCACCGCGCACCGCGCCCACAGGGGCCGTACCGAGCACCGTGAGCCGCGCGACCGCATTCGCCCCCACGGAGACGTTCAGGCCGCGCGTGGTGCCAATCTCGGCCCCGCCAGCGTTGTACCAGACCCACATCGCGGCGAGCACGCGAGCCCGGTTCGGGCGCACGAAGATCGAGCCCATGTACTGCCCACCCTCGGTGACCGCCGCGTAGCCTGCCACGCCATCGGTGCCACCGCGGAAGCCGTTGCCGGTCGCGCCGGTGAGCATGACGTACAGGGCGCTCCAGTCGCCGCCGTTGCCGTTCGGTTCGAGTCCGCCGGGCACCTGATACTGGACCGCGGTTCCGCCGGAGCCCTTCGACACGGAGGCCGGGCCTTTGAGCCAGCCGACCGCACCACCGGTGAGCGTCTGAGCCGTCGAGGTCGAGGCACCCGCCGTGCCCGTCCAGCCGAAGTTCGTCGTCGGGGTGTCCGGTGTGTCACCGTTCCAGAACGCGCCGGGGGAGGCGTTCGGCTGAGGCTGGGTGCGAGTCGTCGCCGCGGAGAACGGGGTTGTGTAGCCGCTCGTCACCGCCGCCGCGCGCCACTCGTAGGTCTGACCCGGCGTCAGGCCCGTCGATTCCTGAGAGGGGTTCGCCGAGCCCGAGAGCACCGTCGCCCACGTGCCACCGGGCGTGCGCCGCTGGATCACGTACGAGGACACCGTGAATCCGCTCGGGCCAGTCAGGACGATGGTGGCCTTGGTGCCCGTCGCGTCAGGGGTGACCGTCGTGATGGTCGGGGGGCCGGGATCAGTCGTCGTCGCGCTGACCGGAGCAGACCAGGCACCCGTGCCGACGGTGTTCGTCCCGCGCGCTCGGTAGTAGTACGTCGTGCCCGGCTGGAGCCCGGTGACGGTGGTCGTGCCGCTGGACGACGTGGTGAACAGGATCGTCGCGAAAGTCGGCGAGGTCGAGCCCTGGAGGGTCCAGCCGGTGATCGTCGCGCCGCCGTCGCCCTGGCTGTCGAACTGCACCAGCATCGTCGTCGGGGTGATCTGCGACGGCTGACGCATCGCCGGGGCGGGCGGGATCGTCCCGCGATAGATCGTCAAGTAGAAGTCGGTCGGCCCGCCGAGGCCCTGCGTGCCAGACGCGCCGATGCTAAACCGGATGTTCTGCGTGTACCCGGCGTGGTACTGCGCGACAAGCACCCACGGGTTCCCCGAGGGGTAGTTGACTCCGCCGCCGACATTGACGCCGTTGATGAACCCGCTCCACGGGAGACTGCCGACGTTGGTCTGGCTCTGACCGGCGTTGATCCAGAACTGGACGTAGTTCGCGGAGATGACCCCGGTCGTGCCCGCCGCGTCGGCGACACGGATCATCATGGTTCCGGTCGTGCCGGTCCCTCGGGTGTATTCGCTGTAACCCATGAGCAGTCCCCCCTTACGGCACGGTGAGCGAGAAGGCGTCGGCGTACAGACGAAGATCGTCAGCCGCCGCCGCGGTGATGTTGGATGCCCGCACGCGGATGCGCGCGGTGGTCGAGGTCGCGGGGATCGTGAGGCCCGTCGCGGTCGCGTTCCCACCGTTGAGCGGGATGGTCCCGAGCGGTGTCGTGCCGACGACCGTTGCGCCGTTGCGCCACTCCACCTCAGCGGTCAGGGTCGGGTCGAGAGTCGGGGTGCCGCCGAAGGTCAGAGCCGCGGCCCACAGGCTCAGAGACGGCTTCGACCCGGCAGGCATCGCTCCGAGCGCCACGTCGTAGTAGGCGTTGATCACGCCGCCAGACACCGCACCGGTCGCGAGCAGACGCACCCGGTAGGAGTTCGGTCCCACCGCGGCGATGTCGGTGCTCGCGCCTGCCGTGATGCCCGCGGGGATGTTCGACACCGAGTTCGCCCAGCCGGTCGCGCCGTACTCGACGGAGCCGTTGAACACGTACTGGGTGGCCGTCACTGCGGGGATGCCGTCGCCGACCTCGGCGTTGGGGTGCCGCATGAGGTTGAACGGGATGTCGTCGTAGGCCGTGAGCACGTCCCCGGTCGAGGAGATGGGAAGCGTCTCGCCCCAGACGAAGGGGCTCTCGGCGGTGAGGATGTACTCGACCACGATGACGTAGGCACCGCTCGTCGTCTCGTACTCCTCGGCGATGATCGGGCCGCTGGTCATGCCGACGCCGTGCAGGTAGCGGCGGTAGCGCGCCGTGGTGGCCGCGTAGTCGGTGTCGCCCTGGTCGAGGCGCGGGGGGCAGTCGATGAAGAACGACAGGTCCGACGTGCCGCATGCGTCGCCGTGCCGGGCGCAGAACGTGTCGCTGAGCGCCGATTTCAGCCACGCGAGGCCGTACTCCGCCGAGGCGTTGCCACAGCCGATGATCATGGACCGGACCCGCACGGATCGAGTCGCATGCCGGGAGGCACCGATCACGCCGCCGTCGTCAATGCCCTGAGTGACCGTCGCCGTCGCCGTGGAGTCGGTGATGCCACTGACGCGGAGCAGGTAGAAGCCCGCGAGGCCCTGGCTGAACTCGTTGTCGGGGTCGTACCAGGGTGCCCGCTGGATTTCGTCACAGGTGTAGGCCGGTTCCAGCGATTCCGAGGCCGACGTGACGACGTTGCGCTCCAGGATGCTCTGACTCGCGTCCTCCGCACCGGCCCACGACACCCGGTCAATGGACAGGTCGGCATCGGCGGGCAGGTTCGATCCGTCGAAGTACGGACCCAGGTAAGTGCCTTCCACGACCAAGAGGTCATCCCACCACACGTCGCCATTCCCGACGGTTGCGCCATTGTTCAGTATGACCGTCGCCCACGTGACCCCGCTCTCCGGGACCGTGAAGGTCAGGCGATGTTCGTACACTCCGGCCTCGTTCGGGGAGGGGGTGGTGCTGACCGACCCAGCCCCGGTGCTCGTCTGGAACCAGATGTTGCGAGTGAACGCGCCGATGGTTCCGGTCAGGGGGCGGTCCATGCGGAGGGTCGCGAGGACGGTGTAGGTCTTGCCCGCCTGGAACACGGACAGGTTGTACCCGGACAGGCGATACCGGGTTCCCGTCGATCCGCCGGTGGGGGAGATGCGCACACTGCGAGCCCCAGATTTGGCCCACTGAGTCGAGGCGAGATTGAGGGCACCGTCGGGTGCCGCACCAGGCATCGCGGAGATTACCCGAACCCCGGTAAGGATGGATGGCGATGCGTTCACTGGTCCGGTCCACGATGCCGTCAGGTCAGGGTCGGGAGACGCGCCACCGTCGAAGAAGTCTCCGGTCACCGTCATCCCGGTTGCGGGAACCTGCGAAATCTCCCGCTCCGCGACATGGAATCTCGCACCCGTCGGCAGGGTTTCGGAAGCCCGAGCGTAGTGGAAGAAGCGTATCTGTCCAGTGGTGGTCGCCGCGGGGCCGGAGGGTAGGTCGACCGTCACATGCTCGCCGACCGCCCCCAGAGTGACGGGAATCGTCGTCGTGCTCAGCGACTCTCTGTTGTGCACGAGGAATGCCACGGTTTTCCCGACAGCATCCGCGGTGACTGCGGCCACCTTGACTCGTCCTGCGTAGAAGGCACCCACGGTAGCCGCGGACCCCAGGAAGTCATACGTCACGCCGTTCGATCCGGTCTTCTGGATCGTTATACCTTCCTTGCCCTCAACAACAGCACCGAGGGTCGCAGTCGCATCCGTGAGGAACAGCCCTGTGCCGCCCGCCCGACCGGAGGGGTTGAAGACAAAGTTTCGATCCGCTTCGACCGTCGCCCCCGTCGACTCGAACGACGGGTTGGTCGCGAGGTTGATCGCCTGAACCTGCCACTCACGCACAGCGTTGACGAAGCCACTCGTGGCGTCATGGATGCCGTCGCACGCGCCACCTTTCAGAAGGCCGACACAGCACGGCAGGCATCGCGAGTAGGCGAGGGCTCGGGCGTTGTTGCCCAACTCCACGCCCCCGAGGGCCAGGTACTCATCCAGCATGTCTCTCGTCTCCTATGCCGCCACCACGGCGACCTTCTCGGCCAGAGCGTCGTTCACGGCCTTTGCCGTGCGCTCTGGGTGCAGATCGCCGATGACGTTGATGTCGATGTCGTTCGGTGCCGTCGGTGCGTCCTGCACGCCGTTGCCCCAAGCGCCCGCCGTGCCCGCGGTCTGGGGAGTCGTCGCACCCACGCGACCGAGCGCCGCCGCGGAGGGTTCGAGTCCCGGCGCGGGCGGAGGCGTCAGGGCTTCCGTCATCGCGTCGGACGCTTCGCCGCTCATGTCGTGAAGGGCGTTGATGTACCCCTGCATCGTGTCCTTACCCGCGCCGTACATGAGCCGGGAGGGGGAGTGGATGCCGAGGAACGAGAGGAAGTCACCGACCGCATCCTGCGCGATCCCGAGGAGGACTTCGCCGACCTGGCCCGCCGCCGACAGGAGGCCGTTGACGAGCCCGCCGATGAGGTCGATACCGGCCTGGATCAGTTGCGGCACGAGTTGGATCAGGGCGTTGACCATGACCGGCGCGAGCCCGATGAGGGCCGAGATGATCTGCGGGATGACCTTCGGGAGCGCCTGCACGATGCCGGTGAACAGTTGCACCGCGCCCTGGATGAGGGTCGGGATCATGCCGATGAGCGTCGAGATGAGTTGCGGGAGCAGGGCGAGGAGCGCCGAGATGATCGAGGGGATCGCCTCAGCGAGGCCGAGCACGACGCCGAGGAACAGTTCGAGCGCGGCGTTGATCAGGTCGGGGATCATGCCGACGACCGTCTCCAGGAGGACCGGGAGCAGGTCGAGGACCGCGGCGATGATGACCGGGATCGCCTGGATGACGCCCTGTACGACACCGAGGAACAGGGCCAGCGCGGACGTGATGATCTGCGGGAGCGCGGACAGGAGCGCGGTGATCACCTGCGGGATCATCGTGACGAGGGTCGAGATGATCAGCGGGATCACGGTGATGATCGCCTGCGTGATCGACATGAACAGCGTGAGCGCGGACTGGAGGATCATCGGGATCGCGCCGAGGAGCGATGTGATGATCGCGGGGATGACGGTCGCGAACGACTGGACGATCAGCGGGATCGCCGTCGTCAGGGCCGGGATGACGGCGTTGACGAGTTGCAGGATGCCGTTCACGAACACGGGGATGTTCTCGGCGATCCGGCTCACCATCGCGGGCACGAGAGTCGAGATGGCGTTGACGATGCCCGTGATCATGCCAGGCAGTGCGCCCGCGATGGAGTCGAAGCCCGCCATCAGCGTCTCGGGCTTAATCGCGGTTAGCGCGAGGAGAGCACCGGCGGCGAGCCCGACCGGGCCGGTGAGCCCGGCGAACAGACCGCCGACGACGGGGAGGTTCGCGAGGAGGGGTCCGAACATGCCCGCGGCGGCACCGAGCACCGGCAGGAGCGGGCCGAGCGCGGAGACGAAGGATGACGCGCCGCCACCGGCCCCTGTGAGGGACGCGGCGAAGCCGGAGAGGTCGAGGGAGCCGAGGAACCCTGCCAGGCCCTCCACGATGGGTGCCAGCCGCTCTCCGAGGGCAGTGGCGAGCGCCGTCACCACGGGGGTCAGTTGGTCGATGGCCGACATGATCGGCGGGAACAGGGTTTTGAGCGAGTTGAACGCTGGACCCTGAGCCGCGGCACCGAGTCGTCCGAGCGCCGCGCCGACGTTGGTCAGCATGCCGGAGAACGACTGGCCCATCGCCGCGGCGGCAGGACCGAGCGACCCTTCGAGCACCGACTGGAAGTCCTCGAACGACACCTTGCCGTCCGACACCATCTTCTGCGCTTCCTCCGCCGTGACGCCGTACTGGTCGGCGAGCAGGGAGAGGATCGGGATGCCGCGGTCGGAGAGTTGGCTCAGCACCTCGCCCGACAGTTTGCCGGTCGCCGCGACCTTGCCGAAGATCGAGGTCATCGTCCCGAGGTCGGTGCCCGCGACTGCCGCCGTCGAGGAGAGCACTTTCAGCGAGCGCTCCATGCCCTCCAGAGGGATGCCAGCCGCCGAGAACTGTGCCGCCGCCGAGGCCGCGTCACCGAGCCCGAACGCGGTGCCCTTGACCGCGGCGGTGGCCGACTGCATGATGCCGGTGATCGACTCCGCGCTGTGCCCGAGGCCCTGGAGTTTCGCCGTCGCCGTGTCGATGGACTCCAGCCGGGAGAAGCCCTTGGTCAGCGCGACGCCGACCGTACCCGCGATGGCGGTCCCGGCGAGTTTCCCGGCGACCGCGAGCCCGTCGGCCACGGTGGAGCCGATGACCTTCATCGCCGATGCCGCACCCGACTTGATCTTCTCCCAGACCGAGGAGGCGACCGACACGAGCCCGTCGAAGGCGCTCTTGGCTACGGAGCCGAACGTGGTGACTGCGGACTGTGCCGCGTTGAACGCCGTGCGCGCGAGCCCACCGACGGTCCCGAGAGCGCCGGTGAAGGACGAAGCCGCGGCCTGGTTGTCCTTCCACCCGGCGACGAGGTTCTGCGTCGCGGTGATCGCCGGGTTGAGGGCGGTTCGAGCCGCCCCGCCGATGGTGCCCATCGCGCCGGTGAACGAGGACGCCGCCGCCTTGGTGTCGTTGAACCCGGCGACGAGATTCTTGAACGGGGCCGCAGCAGGACCGAGAGCGGACGCGAGGGCCGATGCCGCCTGAGAGCCCGCGGACTGGAGCGTCGAGACGATCTGAGCCCGCACCGGCTCGATGGCGGCGGAGATGGATGCTCGGAAGCCGTTCGCGAGGCCCTGGTTGATCGCCCGGCCCAGCCGCTCACCGACCGAGCCGACACCCTTCGCCGCCTTCTCGACATCGGAGGGGAGGTCCGACGCATCCGCCTCGATGGTGATGGACACCGAACCGACGCTGTTGTCCGCCACGTGCCCTCCTCCCGTCAGCCAATGCGGTAGCCGACGGGCGGTAAGGTCATCGCCCTGTCTCGTTCTCTAGGGTAGCGGGACTAGCCCGTGAAGCGCTACGATCCCGCCGTCGCGTCGAGGGCTGGGGCCTGTCCGGTGGTCAGTGCCTTGACCTGACGGAAGGCCGCAGTCTCGCGCTCGGGGGACCAGGGCGAGCGCTTGTCGGGCGCGACACCCTTGGGTGGCATCCAGAGGTTCCGGCGGAACTTCTCGATGGCCTGCTCGTCCGCGTTGCGGGTGAGCATGTAGTACACGAAGTCGAGGAAGCCGGGGAACGGCATGGCTCGAATGTCGGTGAGGCCGTGGGCTAGGGCGTAGCCGTTCAGAGCCTCCCACCTGCTGACGGCTAGTTGTCCGAGGCGGGAGGCGACGTAGAAGGGCGTCCGCCGACGACCTCCGTGATCTGCTCTACGAACTTGAGGAGGTGGTGCACGTCGAGACGGTCGTCCTCGTCCTCCAGTCGGGCCATGATCGACGCCGATGTCTCGGACCCGAACGTGAGTTTGAGGAACGATCCGAACTGCTCCACGACCTCCTCGATGTCGTTCATGTCGACGTTCTGGATGCGCTCGCCGAGGCGGACGGCCAACATCGCCTTCGGGCGGTGGGCCACGTAGTCGACCCCGATGAGCCGCACCGGGATCGGCTCGGACTCGTCCTCGATGTCGATGATCGGAGCCGATGCCGCCTTCGCGGGCGTGGCCTTCGGCTGGCGGTCGGTGGGAGCCTTCGCCGCGGCGGGCTTCCTCTTGGTGACGACTGTCTGTGCGGGCATGACTCCAGCATACGGTCGAACCAGCGTTAGTGGGTAGTCGACAGGAACGCCTCGACTGCGGCTCGTGCTTCCGCCTCGGTGTCGAATGACCCCAGGTGGACTCGATTCCGACTACCGACGCGGACGCGGGCACGCCAGCGCCCGGATCGCTCATGCACAGAGCCCTTCCGGGTCGGCCACTCGCTCCTGCGATTCCTATTCTGAACGCTCACAGATGACCAGCGGAGATTGCCCGGCTCGTAGCCCCGCTCGTTGTCGATCCGGTCGAGCGTGTGACCTAGTGGGCGGGGGCCGATGTTCTCCTCGATCCAGCGGATAAACGCGGCGGAGTTGTGAAGCCACTCGTCGCACATGCGGATGCCGCGCGCACCGTAGTCCTTGTATGACCGGACGTTCGGGTTGGTTGTTCGGCTCTTGATGTTCGCCCAGGTGCCATAGAGCGGGTGTCCTCGTGTGCCCACCCCGAAACACTATCAGAGGAAGTCGCTGGCCCTGACTCGCGATGCCCCTTTTTCCATAAAATGCGCGCCTTCGATACCCCTGACCCAACGGGCGAACACGTAGGTCGATCCGCCCTTCGGGATGAACCTCATCACCTGCTTGGTGCGGGGGCCGTGAGCGCGCGTGCCGTTGTTCTGGAAGATCGTGTAGGGCGCAGACGAGGACACCTCGTACCGGCGGATCAGGTCAGTCGAGGAGATGGTGCGCACCTGCATGCCCTGGATCATCCTGCCGGTCTTGACCCGGTTCGCCGCGCGTATCTCGGAGATGATGTAGCCGCGGCCCTTCTGCGCCGCCTTGTACGCCGCGCGCTCAGCGATGGGGCCGACGACCGAGACGACCTGGCCGCGGTGGATGTTGACCTTGACCTTCGCCCCGGCCACGGTCACTCACAGCACGGCTGGACGCGGACGATGAACTGCACCTCGGAGCCCGCCGCGTTGCCCTGTGGACCGAGGGGGGTCGCGGTGACGATCTGCCGCACGTACTGGTCGCACTCGATGGCTGTGAGGAGCGCGACCAGATCGTCGGCGAACTCGTGGCCGTCGGCGGTGATCTGCTCGGCGCTCGGCACCTTGCCGCGGGCGGTGAGGTTCGCCACGCATCGAAGCACACCGACGGCGAACGTCACGTCCCACCACTCCACGCACGCGACGCCGTTCGCCTTCCGAGTCCCGAGGACCGGCGTCAGCGTGACGATGCGGGACCATGCCTGGCCCTCACACTTCTCCTGGTCCCACGCGACCTCCGCGCCCGGCTGGACGAACACCTTGCCGGGCACGGGGCTGAGGGACGCGGCGATGAGGTCGCGGTAGTGGTCGAGGTACACCTTGAAGTCGGGAGCGGCCATGACCTGACCCTATCTGAGGTTCGGGAGGTCGACCGAGCGCACCGACGCGAACGACTTCGGGCGGTTCACCTGCTTGATCCACTCGTCAATCGACCAGATGCCGGTGACCTGAGTGCCGTCCATGTTCGGGTCGGCGTTCACCGTGAGGCCCTGGCGAGTGATCGTCTGCCAGTTGTCGGGGAGCGCGCAGTCCTCGTCGCCGCACGCGGCCATCGCGAGTTCGCAGGCGAGACGCCCCGCCGCGATCTGCCCACCGGCGGGGACCGTGATGCCGCGCGTGTACCGCACGACGAAAGAACCCACCGCGTCCGCCGGGACGTTCATGTCCTGGCATCCGGGCCAGGGCTCGTCGTCGGCGCGGATCAGCCAGCGCCCTCGGTCGAGTCGGTACATGGCCGGATCGACCGTGAGCCCGTCGATGGTGACCTCCGTGACCGCGACCACCGGGCCGGGGAGGGAGATGACGTTCGGGCCGCTCGGCGAGCACTTGCAGGCACCGAGGCACCCGCACGTGACGTTGAACCACTTGCCGGAGACGAGCACGGGGTAGAAGCCGCCGGTGCCCGCTCCACCCATGCCGAGTCGGGGGAAGCCGGGGTCGAAGCCGGGGCCGCGGCCCCAGAACGTCGTCGCCCAGTCGGCGTTGCCGTCGCACCCCTGGCGGCACGGTCGAATCTCCGTGTCGCAGACGCCGAACACGCCGTTGGTCGCGTTCCACAGGATGTCGATGGCCTGAGCCTCGAACCATGCCTGTGCCGCCGCCTGCTGGTCCTCGGGGAACCCCTCGTATGCCGAGCAGTCGCCCTCGCGACAGTCGAGGTACACGACCGGCCATCCGCACGCCTGAGTGACGGGGGGCTCGGTCGGAACGACGAACGCCGCCGCCGAAGTGGCGGCGGCGTCGTCGGTGAGCGTGGGCTCAGCCATCTGGTCGTCCTTACGGGGTAACCGGGATCGGAGCCGGGTCGCACGCCTCGGGCGGCGGTGCGATGGTCGTCTCGATCATGAGCAGGTGGTCGAACGGGTCGATGGGCTCCGGGAGCGGACCCGCGGGCGTGCCGTACACGTTGTACGGGCCGACACCCCACTGGTTGCCACCCTTGGTCGACGCGCCGGTCATCTGGAAGGTGATCGCGTCCTCGCCGGTGATTTCGATGTCACCGAGCACGCCCGCCGTGATGAACGGGAGCAGGATGTACCCGCTCGCCTCCTCCGTGCCGGGTGCGCAGACGACGCCGGAGAGGCCCGTCCACAGTTCGAGCGCGAACCACTTCTTGATTTCGCCCTCGGGGACCGTGAAGCCGATCACGTCCTCGCCGTCGCTGTACTCCTCCGCGTTGGTCACCAGCGCGAGCATCGACGGGTTGACCCCGCAGAAGTCGATTTCGATGGTGAACCGCTTGAACGAGTCGGCCATCTTCTCGTTCACGCAGAGAGCACCGTTCGCCTTGCGGACGATGATTTCCGTGCCCTCCTCGATTTCGGAGGACAGCGTGATCGACACGAAGCCGTCGGTGGCGATCTGCATGGCACCGGTGAACACCGCGCCACAGTTGTCGAGTTCGGTGGCCCGCAGGCGCTTGCCGAGGAGCGGGATGATGCACTTGGTTGCCATGTCAGGCTCCGATCAGTGTGACGCGCGCCTTGCCAGCACGCTCGCGGTCGAGGACGAAGGTGGCCTGGTCAGGGTGCTCATCGAGGTAGGCCGAAACCTCGGTGACCGTGTGTGCGGTGGGGTCGTAGCCCTCGTCGGCGGGCTCGTCGTCGTCAGACTCGTCGCCTTCCGTCTCGTCGCCATCGCTGGAGTCCTCCGTGCCCGTCTCCGGGCCGTTCTCGTCCTCGGAGGTGTCATCGTCCGTGCCGGTGCCTTCGGGAGCCTCCTGGCCTCCCTCCTGGCCCTGCTCGGCGGCGATCCGCTCGTGGATGGCCGCGACATCGAGGAACTGGCCGTCGTCGTCCACCAGAGTGTCCGGGTCGATGCCAGCCTCCGCCGCCAGGGCGAGAGCCGCCTCGCGCTCCTCGTCGGTGTCAGGCGCGACCGGCTCGACCGGCTTCGCCTTCTCCGCCCGCTTCGCCGCGAGCCCGCGGTAACCGGACATGCCGGAACCGGGACCGAGGTCATGCAGGCGACCGTCGCGAGTCTCGATGAGGGGATCGCCGACGACCTCGGTCGCCTCCGCCGCCTCGTCGGGGAACTCGGCGCTCCGGTCCTCCAGGATCGGGTTGCCGTTCTCATCGAGCGGAGGCGTGGAGCCATCCGGGTACTCGAACTGAGGTTCGGTCATGGCACGCTCACAATCGGGTTCGCAGGATCAGTGGAGTCGACAGTCACGCCGGTGCCAGCCGTGACGGTCTGGACGACGCCGGGGTCGCCCTCGGGGATGCCGAACGCGAACGTCCGAGCCGTTGCCGTACCGCCAGGGGCGACCGTGGGGTCCGAGCCAGCCGGGAGGGCTGTCGCGGTCGCTCCGGTGATCGTGGCGTTCGTTCCGGCGGCACCAGTCGCACCGCGCGGGATCGAGAAGTCCAGCACGGCATCTTCCGGCGTGCCGGTGTTCGTCACCGTCGCGGCAGAGCCCGCGGCTCCAGTCACGACGCTTCCGACCGTGATCGTCGCGGCCTCTCCGTCCGCGCCGACCAGGGAGGCAAGCCACTCCTGCTCGGTTCCGACGAAGCCGTTCTCCACGGCGATTTCGTATGCGCTTGCACCAGCGGGTCCAGGCACGTTGTCTCCTCCGGGGGTGATCGTGGCCGAGACGACCGGGCAGGGATCGAAGCCGATGACGTACTCACGCTCGGCGACGGCGTACATGATGTTCTGACCACGGTCCAGCAGATCGCCGGGGCGGTCGCTGGAGGTGATCACGTCACCGCGGTAGCCGAGCAGAGCGCCGGTGCCGACGATCTGCCCGTCGGGGTAGCCGGTGCCCGCGACGACTGGGGTGTCGAGCCCGCGCGTGTACAGACGACCGCCGCGCTTCTCCAGGTACTTCGAGAGGAGCGTGGCCGTGTTGCGGCTCATGTGGATCACGCCGAGCGAGCCGTACTGCTCGGCGATCCCCTGCTCGACAGCGGCCAGAGCCTCAACCGCCGGGAAGGCCCCGAGGTCGATGGGCGCGTCGTACCCGTTGGCCCCGGAGAAGTTCGGCACGTTGCCGAGGTCGCCGGTCCAGAGCGCCTGCTCCGCGCGAGCCTCCTCGCGAGCGAGAAGGTGCGCGGTGGCGAACTCCTGAGCCTCCGCCGGGCTGTTCGCCACGGCGTTGCACTGGTCGTGGCCGTAGACGATGAAGGGCAGAGCCTCACCGGACGTGCGCTCGCCGGAGAAGTCCTTGGGGAGCCCCACGACATCTTCGGGGTCGCAGTGGGGGCCACCACGACCACCGGCGGGATCGCAGGTGATGGACACCCAGTTCACGCCGGTCATGAAACGGTCGCCGTTGCGCCAGCCGAGGACGCTCCCCAGCCCGTACGGGAGTGCCGTACGGGCCGGGGCGGCGACGGGTGCGGTAGGTGCGATGAGAACCATCAGCCTCTACCTCCTCTCGTCGTCAGTCAGCGTTCGGTCAGACGCCAGCGGCGGCGGGCTGGAGGTCGGCTTCGAGCAGTTCGCCAGCGGCAGTGCCGCCGTTCGAGTTGATCGGGACGGTGACGACCTCGGACTCGCCGCAACGTGCGGCGATGTTCCACGCCTCCTCCGTGAACAGGGCCGTGTACTTGTTCTGGCCGAGCATCGTGGAGTCGTAGACCGTGTTGAGCGTGATGATGTCGTCCACCATGCCGATCCACGCGCCCGCCTCGTACATGAGGAAGGACACCGTGGCAGGCCAGGTGATCGAGTCCATCGGGAGCATCTGCCAGTCGTACACGTACTGGGGGACGATGCCGCGCTGGGCGAACCAGCGGTCGATGCGAGCGTTGTCGACTTCGAGGAGGTCGACACCGAGGCGCACGGACAGGTCCTGGCGGATCGCGCCGCGGACCCAGAACGGGAAGATGCCTTCGAGGAGCGTGTTGCGCGACAGGCGACCGTTGTAGCGGATCGCCTCAGCGCGGACCTCGATGGCCGCGAGGAGCGGAGCGGCGGTGCCGACCGTGCCCGTGGTCATCGTGCGAACCGTGGAGCCCGCGACCATCTTCTGGATGCGGCGTGCGCTGATCTTGTGGTCGTGCGCGATCAGAGCGTTCTCGGTGGCCCATGCCAGGCCCTCCGGGTAGCCGCGCTGGGTGATGAGGTCCGCCGTCAGGCAGAGGCCGTCGCCCTCCAGTCGCACGTCGCCCCACGTGGGGCACGGCATCTCGAAGCACGGCTTGTCGCCGACGACGTTCGGGTCGCCGGGGTTCTCGCCGGGTGCGTAGCGTCCCGCGATGGCGTCGGCCTCGGTGAAGTGGAAGCCGATCTGGTCGTAGAACTCCGCGAACGACGGGGTGCGGGGGATCAGGAGGCCACCGCGCGAGACGCCGACCTCGGGGACCGACACCAGGCCGTCACGGGATGCCGTGGTGCAGATGTCGTACATCGGCTCCGACGGGGCGCACCAGCCAGCCGCGGTCAGTGCACCGCTGGGGAGGCGGGACTGGTCGACGGCACGCTGGATGACCTGGCTGGCCTCCTCGACCGAGTTCGCCGATGCGACGATCAGGTCTGCGGGGATGTCGCGCTTGAACACCATGAGGGGGTGCTGTTCGCGCATGTGCTGACCACGCTTCGCCGCGGCGGCGTACGAGGACTGCGGGAAGGTCGAGAGGCGCTTGCCGAGCATCTGACCGGCGTCGGCGTGGGTGATGCCCTCGTTCATCGGGCGACCCAGTTCCTCCGTCGCGGAGAAGGCGTAGTCGCGCATCGAGCGCGCCGCCGTCTCCTGCTTGCGCTTCGGCTGGGACCGGCGCGAGCGGCGGTTGGCCGAGGAGAGGTTGATCGAGAGCGGGCGGCGACCCGATGCGGTGATCGTCTCACCGGCGTTGTCGTCCTCCGCGTCGGACTCGTCCGCGTCGTCGGCGTTCTCGTCGGCGTCAGCGTCCTCGTCGTCAGCCGCGTCGGCGTCCTCGTCGGCGGTGTCGTCACCGTCGGTCGAGGTGTCACCGGATGCGGCGGAGACGCGGGTGCGCAGAGCCTCGGCGTCGGCACGGCGCTGGGCACCGGCCTCCTCGCGACGGGACTGCTCGCCAGCGAGGGCTTCGATGGCGTCGGTGAGGGCGGCGGCGGTCGCGAACTCCTCATCGGAGAGCGCACCGTCCTCGGTGTAGAGGGCGTCGAACGCCTCGCCTGCACGGGTCTGGAGAGCGGAAAGGTCGTCGTCGCTGAGCGTCGACAGATCCTCGGGAAGTTCCAGCGACTCCTCGCCCTGATCGGCGTAGGCAGTCGCGAGCGTGATGAGCGACGGGCGGAACCGGCGCGAGATGGTGGACACGAGTGGCCTCCTGGTCGGGGTGAACGGATCATCGTCCGCAGGCCCGAACCGCCATCACGTCTCCTCGCACTGTACAACGAAACGACCCCGACCCGCCACTATGGGATGTGGCGGGTCGGGGTTGGGGATGCGGGAACCGCTGGGGATGGTCCCGCTCGCCGCTGGGGAGCGGTCTATGCGGGGCGTGCGCCGGATCGGATCGCGGCGGCGTCGCGCTCCAGTCGAGAGCCGAACGTCGCGGTCTTGTCGCCCTGCTGGAGAGCGAAGGACTGGGTACGTCCGCTCATCGGTCGCGCCACACCGGACGTGCGGGCCGCGGGTGCGGATACCGTCGTCGGCGCGGGTGCGGCCTTCGGTGTCGGAGACTCAGCGCGCTTGGCGGCGAGTCCGTTCGACTTCTGCTTGTTGCATGCACAGCCCATGATCACTTGCCCTTCCGGCGTCGCGCGAACTGCGACACCTTGACTCGGTTACGTCGAGCGGCGAGCCGGTCGAGGTCCGACCGTCGCTCCTTGTCGATGAACGCGCGGAGGTACTGCACGTCCCTTGTGCTCAGGCCCTCGACCGTCGGCTCGGGCAGGTTCACCACCATGCCGCTCGCGACCAGGGAGGTGAGTTCGTTCTTCGAGATGCGACCGTGCGGGCGCGGGACGCCGAAGCCGGGGACGTTGACCGAGAGGCCCGCCACGAACTCCAGGGCACCGCCGACACGTCGCCAGTCGCCGGAGATGGGAGCCGCGCGGAACTCCCGCACCTGCTCGGGGGTCAGGCCGGGTCGAAGGCCACCAGCGAAGGCCATGCCCCACTGATCCTCGTACATCCGCACGTCCGCGGCGACGCGGCCCGTGTTGTCGTAGTGCGATGCCGTCTCCGCCGCGGTGAGCGTGTCTGCCGCGTGCCCGGTGCCCATCGTGAAGTGACCGACCGAGAGGATGTCGCCCTCCGCCGTCTCCAGTGCGCCGGTGTGGAACCAGGCGTAGTTCGAGGGGCTGTTCGGAGGGGACACGCACTTGCCGCCCGCGGTGTGCGAGAGGTGGCAGGTGCCCCACAGTGCGGCGTGGCCGAACACCCGACCATCCTTGGTGATGGTCAGCGGGGTCGGGCCGGAGAGGTTCGGGTTCTCGAACCACGATGCGGGAGGCGCGACCGGTGCCGCGGCGGCGACCAGGGCCATCGCGTCGGTCGACTTCACCGAGTCGTCCTCGTCGTCAGCCGCGTCGTCGGCGGGAGCCTCGGTCGTGTTGATGCGGGCACCGGCGAAGGCGGGCACTGCGACGATGGTCAGCGCGCGGATGCGGCCAGACGTGGTGACCATCACCTCGTCGTCGCTGTGAATCTCGGCGACCTTGACGCGGCCCTCCTCGTCGCGCTCGGGCTCCTCGGGCTCGGCGGGCTCGCCCTCGTCCTCGAACAGGACGGCCATCATGTCCTGCATCTCATCGAAGATTTCGCCCGCCACGCGAATCTCGAACGACACGTCGTCCATGTCCATCGAGACGCCGTTCTGGCGGTCCTGCTTGACCTGACGGTACGCCTCGCGGCCCTCGTCGGATGCCATGTCGAAGTCGCCGTGCGCCCAGATCGCACCGCCGTCGCGACGCTCGATCCCGAGTACCTTGCCGACCGTGACTGCGCCGTCGTGCGCTCCCACGTCCTCGGTGACGAAGCGGAGGTTGGGAGTCTCGACGGAGAAGTCCCACGACAGGGCGTTGCCCGCGATCATGCGACCGTCGCCGGTCATCTGGTCCTCGTAGCCGATGACGCCTTCCCAGCGCGCGGTCGCCGGGTACTCGAATGCGGTCGTCTCCTCGGCGGGTGGTGCCTCGGCGACGGCCATCGAGTACGAGACGAGCGCGCGAACGTCGCTCTGGATGCGACGCCGGGCGTCAGCCTCGCGGATGCGGTCGAATGCGCTCATGCCCCCAGACTACCGAACGATCCCAACCAGGGCTAGGATGACAGGCTCGGCATTCCCCCCGGTGTCGAGAGAGTTGCCGCGCTGGCCCGGTAGCCGATGATGCCCAGCCCACGGTTCGGAACCGGCAAATAGGACAGCAGAGAGCCCCCCATCCTCCGGTCGGGATGGGGGGCTCTCGCGGTGTCGTCAGGCGGCGATCATGGCCCACAGGTCGACGTTGCTCGTGTGGATGCGCTCGCGGCGAATCTCGTCGCCGGGGTCGCCGTCCGCCGTCGTCTCGCGGTGGGAGAACGCTCCGAGGTGATCGCCGGAGAACGGGATCGCGGTGCGGGGGAAGCGCTCGTGCTCGCGGGTGAGGAGGTCGAGGGTGACCTCGCGGGGGAACTTGCTCTGTGCGGTGTGGGCCGCGACTCCGGCCTCCTCCACGTCGAAGTAGTTGTCCTGGTGCTCGTTGGCGAATGCGTTGCTCATGCGTCCATCTCCTCGTCGTCGTTGACCATGCCCTCGAAGTTGGCGCGGAGCATGGCCTCGAACTGCTCTCGTGCGTCGAGGGGCATCCAGGTCAGGGTGCCCATCTTCGCGAGCAGGCTCTCGAATGTCTCGTCCACGGTTCCGCTCCTCGGTTGGTCTATCTGGTTGATACCTATAGTCTAACCGACCGGAGGGGGAATGTCTAATCGAGGTTAGGGCGAGATGAACGCGAGCGCCGTCGAGCCCTGAGCCGGAGACTTCGCCCCGACCGTGACACACCGGCAGTTGATCACCTCGCCCGCGGGGCCGCGCCGGTCGCCGGGATGGTCGAGGGAAGCACCCCCCACGGAGAAGGGCTGGCCGAGGGGCACCCGCTGGCCGTCCGCCGCCGCGTGAGTCGAGCGCGTGCGCTCATCGTGCCGGGCCACCCACTGCTTGTAGCCGAAGCCCTGTCGGCGCATCGCCTCGGTCGAGAGAATGCCGTCGAGTCCGGTGACTGCCGTCCGGGCGTCCCGCTTCGCCACGTCGTACCAGGACATGCCGCCCTGAGCGCCGAACGCGGCATCGAACGCTTCACGTGCCCTCTGCCGTCGGGGGCTCGCCGCGGCGGTGAGGGCCAGCCGAGGGGAGTCGGCTCGGAGCGCCATGCCGAGCACATCACGGGTGACCTCTGCCGACCATGCCCTCTCGCTCGCGGCAGTGAGCACAGCCATCGCCGTGTCGTACGCCTGGTCGGGGGTGTCGGCGAGCGCCTGCACCTCGGAGACGTAGCGGGCCACGTCCTCGGGGAGTCGAGTCGACAGTGCGGCGACGCTCATCCGGTCGGCCCACGCCTGCGACACGGAGCCCGCGGCCATGTAGGTCCGGTCGGCTCGGGCCATCGACTCCACGTCGACCAGGAACTCGCGGATCGCCCAGCGGAGGGCGGACTCGACCTTCGCTTCCATGCGGGCCTGCCGGGCGAATGCGGCGGCGGGGCTCTCGACGTTCATCTCGTCAGGCATCGGAGTCCTCATCATCGAACAGGTGCCGCTCCTCCATCATCTCGGAGATGATGTCGGGCCGGAACCACGGGTCAGGCGTCGGCGTGCTCATGATCGGGGAGGGCTAGGCCGAGGCGGGTGGTGAACCGGTACTCCAGACCGCCGTCGCCGCGGACGGAGTGCTCGGTGCCGGTCAGCACGAGGTCGTGCACGTAGTCGTCCAGGCACGAGATGACGGCCTCGCTCGGCACATCACAGCACCCGTGGGAGTCGAGGAGCGCGGGCACCACGTCCCACGCGCCGCGGAGCGCCCGCTCGGTGAGCACGTCGGGCGCTTTCCAGTGGGTGTGCACGAGGTGGAGGGGGATGCCCTTCGCCGCCTCGTACCGGGACCGGGAGCCGCGGATCAGGAACGCGCCGACCCGCTCCAGCGCCTTGACCACGAGCACGTCGCACACGGCCACGATGATCGTCGTCTCCGAGTCGGGTGCCAGGCTGTATGCCCCGCAACACGGGCAGGGCGACGGGATGCCGGTCACTGCTGGCCTGCCACGATGGACTCGAACTCGCTGAGGCTCATGGACTCGCGCATCCGGCCCGACATCCCGCCGGGTGCGGGCTCGGGCTTCGCCTCGGTCGGGGTGCTCCCGCCGACCTCAGCATCGGAGGCCGGGTCTGCCGGTGTCGCCACGCCCGCGTTGTCGCCGGTGGCCTTGTCGCCCAGAACCTCGCGGAGTTGGCGCACCACCTCGGGAAGGCCGGGGTCCACCATGAGGTCGGGCTTCTCGCGGATCATGTCGAGGGCCATGCTGACTGCCGGGTCGAGCCCGAGCGGCGGGGCGTCGTCCTCGGAGAACCCGAGAGCGTCGCGGAACGCCTGGTCGGAGATGGCACCGGAGGCGTGAGCGTCGCGTGCATCCTGACCGCGGTTCGGGCGGACGATCAGGTGCTCGACCTCGTACCAGACGACCGTGTTGTCGATCACCTCGTCGCTGTAGCCGCCGAGTTCCTTCATGAGCACGCGGATGTACTGCGTGGTCAGAGCGTCGCAGATGAGGGCCAGGGGCGGCTCCACGTGGGCGCGCACCGTGTCCTCCTGCACGAGCCACATGCCCCAGTGGTTCATCCCACCCATGCCGAGGAGGAGGTCAGGCGGGGCGTCGGCGGAGAGAGCGTACCGGCGGATCGCCTCGTCGCGCATGTCCTTCGCCTGAGCGTCGAGCGGCTTCGAGAAGTCCATGAACCGGAAGTGCGGCTCGGCCTCGTCGGGCACCGTCCACACGAGCGGCACGTAGGCGCTGGCGTTCGACCGGTCGCTGATCGGCGTCATCATGGCCTTGATCAGCGCGTCGGTGAACGGGTCGTCCGGGCCGTCCTCGGGGAGTCCGAGGGCTCGCTTCGCCGCTCGGGCCGCGGAGTCCGGGGCGATGAGCACACCGGCACCGGCGAGGCGGGAGTCGATCTGCGCCGAGATGTGCATGGTCAGGCCGACGAGTTCGCGGAGCACGGGGAGCGCGGAGCGGGTGGCGGAGTCGGCCTGCCAGAACCGGCGGGGGTGTGGCTTCCACACGCGGATGAGCCACAGGTCGTCGGGCGACGCCTTGATCGTGTCCTGGTTGGCGTTCTCGCCCATGACGATTGCGACTTCCTCGGGCGACGGGAAGGACACCTCGGTCACCGACATCGTGTACCAGACCAGATCGTCCAGGCGCACGGAGCCGTCGGCGGAGCGCGTGACGACGATGTTCGGGTCGGCGTCGGGGAGCATGTCTTTCGGGATGCCCACGAGCCACGAGTCGCCGGGAATCTGGAGGTTCACCGCGAGCCGCTGGACCAACTGCGAGAGCCCGGAGGGGCCGTCGCCGATGGACTCCAGCCCGTCGATGAGCACCTGATCCTCGACGGGCACCGGCGGGTCGTCGGGGTTCTCGGCGATGGTGCCGACGTAGAACCGGGCCTTGGACTGCTGGTTCGCGAGGAGGTTCGTGATGAACCGGAGTTCGCCCACGAGGTCGTACATCTCCCACGCATCCTCCTGCCATCCCTCGGAGGAGGCGCGGCGTCCGCGGCCCCTGCCCAGAGTCTCGGAGGTCAGTCGTGTCGCGGCGGCGACGAGTGACTGCATGGGCTTCGGGCGTGGCGCGGCCACGCGGTCGGGCTGGCGGGGAGTGATCGCGCCACCGTCCGGGAGGTCTGACGGCGACGGGCCTCCCTCGATGGGGACGTAGATACGCGGCGTGCTCATGACAGCCATTCTCGCACTGAGTGGGGTTAGAACTACAGAGCCCCGTCGGGAGTGCGGATGACCACCGGGATCGGAGGACCGATGACGTGCACCTGCGGGCTGGTGAACAGCGCCTCGATGTGAGCCGGGGTCTTGCGGTCGACGCTTACCCATTCGCCGTCGATCCAGACCTGGAGCCCGTCAGCCATGAGCCGTCGAGTCGTCGTAGCCGGGGCGACCGGATCGCCAGGCCGGTTGCTCGTATGCCGGGTCGTCATCGAGTCCGGGGAAGCGTCGCCAGATCGCGAGAGCCGCCCATGCGGTCGCCAGGCCCGCGATCCACCCCGCCAGGAACTTCATCCGTCGATCCTGGAGGAGATATGACCCACGAGGTAGTTCAGTCCCAGCGCGGCCATTCCGAAGCGCCAGAGAGGCCGGAGAGGGCTCCTGCCGATGGTCGCTTCGCCGAGGAGGATCGCCCCGCCGATCCAGAACCCGACGCAGAACGGGCAGTCAAGGCCCTTGACCAACTTCGACCGCCAGCCGAGGTCGGGGTTCGTCTCCTCGGTCAGCCATGCCTCCTCGAACTCCTCGTCGGTCATCGAGGGCGGCTGGGTGCCGTGCGGGGCGTCAGCGACGGGGCGCTCGCGGAGGTTCGCCCAGCGTCGGGCCGGGGCGACGAGGGTCCAGTGGCCGAGCGAGTCGGAGGTCAGGAACCGGGTGGCTCGGGCCGTGGCGAGGAGGAGTAGTCCCCAGCCCGCGATCTTACTCACAGGGTTATCCACAGTTAGCCCTCCTCGGGTTCGGGCTCGAACACGTGGACGACGTGCTGGAACGTCTCGGAGTGTGCGCGACCGATGGCCTCGCATCGTGGGGTGTCGTTCTTCCAGGCGCAGTCACCGCACCAGGCGTACGATCCGGGCGGGTTGTCTGCGATGGGGGGGATGGCTTGGCTCACCCCTCCAGCCTAACAGCGGTAAGCCCCGAGGGTCGATGGACTCTCGGGGCTCAGCGCGTGTCGATCAGGCGGCGACTTTGAGCCCGGCCTTCTCGGCGCGGGCGGCGTGGCGGGCGTACGATCCGCCCGGCTTGAACAGCGTGGCCTTCGACTCGTCCATCGTCACGCCGTAGCGGTAGTGGCCGTTCGAGGTGCGCACGGTCAGGTAGCCCGTCTCGCCCTTGTACGTCGCCTCGATGGGGTGCTTGTCGCCCTTGGCCTTCGCGGGGGCCTTGGCCTCGCCGGTGGCGGGCAGTTCGCGGAGGATGATGTTCTTCGACTTCGCGGACTTCGGCGGCTTGACCATCGCGTGAGGGGCCTCCCCGTGGCTCTCGGGGGCCTCGCTGGAGATGTTCAGCATGTGCCCGATCTTGACGAATCGCTCGCGCGTCTTGCCGGGGGACTTCGCCGCGATGAGGTACGAGAGCGTGCCGTTCATGTACGCGCGGACGGGCTCTCCGCCGACGGGGGTGACGGGCGTCTCGCCGTTGAGGGTGACGGTTCGTCCGCCGTGGATCGCGGCGTTCAGTTCGGCGGCGAGAACGCCGGAGTTGGTCTGGCTGATCTGGACGGTCTTGGTGGTGCTCATGGCGGTCTGCCCTTCTGGTCGGTGTGTTTTGCTTACACCTATAGTCTAGCAGACGGATGACCAACGGTCGAACCACGGTTAGCCGTGTGGATGCTGTGAACGGTCACGACTTCTCCAGGTCGAACAGCGGCACGAAGGACGGCGGCACGATGGTCTGCCTCTCCTCGGAGAGCACCATCACGTCGGCACCATCCCAGTCCTCGATGCTCCGCAACTCGAACTGATCCTCGCTGATGAGCGGTGAGCAGTCGTCGTACTCGAACTCGGTGACGTACGCCTCCAGGTCGCGTTGCGTCACGTCGGCCTCGTCGCACTCCAGCCACTTCGCCACGTCGGATCGGAGCACGGTCACCGTGGCCTCCACCTTGGCTGTCACCTCGTGCACGACACGGAGCCGGTACGTGACATCGGAGCGCACGAGGGGCCGGTCGTCGTCGGTCATGACCGGACCACCTGTCGGATCGCTTCGAGGTTCCAGATGCAGGCGCTCGCGACATCCCAGCCGTAGTACCACATGGTGCCGAGCCCGGTTCGGCAGGACCACTGATACGGGCTGATGATGATGCCGTCATACTCGGCGGCGACGCGGCTCCAGTCGATCCAGTGAGACGATCCGCCGGGGAACAGCGGTGCGCCGTACTGCACGGTGAAGTCGTGGAGGTGGAGAGCGGTCGACAGGTGGAGCACGCGAGCGCTGACGACCTCGAACTCGGTCGAGTGGATCAGGCGTCCGAGCCCGAACTCCTCGGACTCGCACCACGCCTTCCAGCCGTGATCGTTCTCGTCGCTGAGCCAGAGCCCGGCAGGCTTCGGGCGGTCGGCGTCCTGGTCGTACCGGCGGTCGAGGTCGAGGGTCAGCGGCTTCTCGCTCCAGTGCGTGAGGATCATCGAACGACCTCGAACACGAGGAGCGTGTGGCCCTTCACGTCGTAGCCGACCCACGTGTCGTCGTCGGAGCGGATCGCGCGCACGCCGTCGTAGTACCGCTCGGAGGTCGACCCCTCGTCGGTGCCGAACACGACGCGGGTGGCTCGGGTCGCGTCGACTCGGCGGGTGCCGGGGCTCCACACGCCGCGGACCTCCTGCGAGCGAGGGTCGACCCGGTACTGGTGGGTGATGACCTTCTGGCCGTTGTGGGCCTTCATCCACGTGCCCATCGCTCGGGGCGCGGTGGTGAGGTTCGCGAGGGCGATGAGGCGGCGGAATGCGCCACGATCTGCCAGCCGCGAGGCCGTCAGCGAGCGAACGGGGCCGGGGTGGGGTGATTGGCCGTCCGGGGCTCTCAGC
>QIRE01000060.1_pt1 | contig 29601 bp, 28 predicted proteins | sample 2940141 | NCBI WGS metagenome assembly QIRE01 (sample SAMN09273532, study PRJNA473421) | Gut metagenome, whole genome shotgun sequencing project. | isolation source: gut tissue | host: Folsomia candida VU population | place: Netherlands: Amsterdam | collected 2016-03-06
CCATATCCAGCATCCCCTCGGTCGGATCATAGCTGATTTTCACCGACTTTTCGTAAAGGCGATAGGTTTCCTCATTCGTGGCATCGGGGGCCAGCCTGCGCACGGGGTCGATGCCCGCGGCCTGAAACGCCGCCTTGAAACCCTTGTCCTGATCCAGCCGCAGCATCGCATCGCGCGATGTCAGATAGCTTTGCACCGCAACGGCATCGGTATTGGCCTGCAATCCCGACAGCGCGCTGCCCCCGCCGGATGTGGTCTGCGGCGCGGCGATCTGAATCTGGTATTGCGAATAGGTCGCGTAAAGCGGCGTTGCGACGGTGAAATAATACCACGCCGCAATCGCCGTCGGCAGCAGCACCAAGGCCAGCAGACGCAGCGCCAGAAACGCCATCCGGCGGCGGCGGCGGCGCGCAATGTCACGCTGGATGCGATAGATTTCGGCGGCGCGCCGTTCTTCGGTCAACGCCTCACGCGTGGGCAGATCGGGGCGCAGGGGGCCAACCTCGGTCGCGGGCGAGATGTCCGGCACCGGCGGCGCTGGCTTTGCAACGACGGCAGGCGCGTTGCGGACGGGATTGGCCTGCGTCCGGTTGCCTTCGGACGACAGGATGCGGCCAAGTGCGGCCCGGTGCGACGGGTCGATGCCGCGTTCACGCAGGCGCAGAACCGCCTCTTCATCGGTTGCCACGGGAATCTGATGCAGGCTGGCGACACGGCGGGCGATACGCAGCTGTCGTTCCGACATGTTTTCCGCCCGGATCGCGGCCAGCTTGTCATCCAGCCCCGCATCATCGGCAGGCGCGACCGGCACCAGCTTTGCAGGCGGCACATCCGGCCCGCCCAGACCGTCATCAACCGGATCGGTGCGCATGAACCGTTCGCGCATCGCCTCATCCGACAGGGGCGCGGCCTGCCCGGCAACCACGCTTGGCGCTACCTGCACGCGCTTGCGCAGTTCCAGCCGGATATTTGGATCGACGGGCGCCGGGGCGACACTGCTGTCGGGCGCGACCGCCTCGGCCGTTGAGGCGTGAAACCGGCGCGCTTTAGGAGGTGTAGTCATAATACTGCTTCGCCTCATCCAGCGATTCAAACATGTAAAGGCGCCCGTCCCGCAACACGGCGGCCGAGCGGCAGAATTTTTCAATCGTCGCGGGCTGATGCGACACGATCACCACGGTGGCATTGCGCAGCCGGTCAAACAGCACGGACCCCGCGCGACGGTTGAAATTCGCATCGGTCGTCTGCGGCATCCCTTCGTCGATCAGATACACGTCAAATTCCAGCGCCAGCAGCAGCGAAAAGTTGAACCGCTGCCGCATCCCCGCCGAATAGGTTCCGACCGGCATGTCGAAATATTCCTCGATATCCGTCAGCCAGCGGGCGAAGGCCGACACGTAATCGGGATCCAGGCCATAGATGCGCGCGATATATCGGGCATTTTCATTAGCCGACAGCTTTCCCACCAGCCCGCCCATGAAGCCCAGTGGAAATGAAACCCGGCAGTTGCTGCGAATCCGGCCGTCATCGGGCTTTTCAAGCCCGCACATCATATTGATCAGCGTCGTCTTGCCCGTGCCATTCGGCGCAAGGATGCCGATGGAATGGCCCAACTCGACCCGGAAAGAGGCCCGGTCAAGGATCACCTTGCGTCGGGTTCCCGTCCAGAACGACTTGGAAACATTATCGAATTCCAGCATGGCCGTTTGTCGAGATCCCTATTTCTGCGCCGCCGATTGCCATGCCCGCGCGTCAGCGCGACCATAATCACTCAGCCCCCGGCTGTCCAGTTTCAGCCAAGTTCGCCGATAGGCGGCAAAAGCGCCATCTTCATTTGCGTCAGATTGCACTTAACTTTGCACCATGGATGATCTGACACGCCGCATTTCCGCCTGCCGCCTCTGCGCCGATCGCTTTGCACTGACCGCCACCGCGCATCGCCCGCGCCCGGTGGTGTGGTTTCGTCCGGGCGCGCGGCTGCTCATCGTGGGACAGGCGCCGGGCTTGCGCGTCCACCAAAGCGGCAGGCCCTTTACCGACAGATCAGGTGACCGTCTGCGCGACTGGATGGGCGTGGATGAGGCGGTGTTCTACGACCAATCGCGCGTGGCAATCGTGCCGATGGCGTTCTGCTTTCCGGGCTATGACGCCAAGGGGGCCGATCTGCCGCCCCCGCCGATCTGTGCCCAGACATGGCGCGCGCAGGTCATGGCCGATCTGCAACCGCAGCTGACGCTGCTGGTGGGCGGGCACGCGATGCGCTGGCATCTGGGCGCGCGCGATGTGACGGCGACGGTGGCGCGCTGGCGCGACTTTGCGCCCTCGGTCTTTCCGCTGCCCCATCCGTCATGGCGCAACACCGGCTGGCTGAAGCGTAACCCGTGGTTTGCGGATGACCTGCTGCCCCAGCTGCGCGCCGCTGTCGCAAAGCACCTGCAAATAGTCGGATATACCGAAACCGCCCGTTGACAGGCGCCTTCGTCCGGGCGATTTCCGGAGGCATGAGCACGGATATCCAGATCGCCCGCGCCGCGAAAAAGCGCCCCATTGCCGATATTGCAGCGACGCTTGGCCTGACGCCGGCGGACATCCTGCCCTATGGCCACGACAAGGCCAAGATCACGCATGAGGCCGTCGCCGCCACCGCGGGCCGGTCCGAAGGGCGGCTGATCCTTGTCACCGCGATCAACCCCACCCCCGCAGGCGAGGGCAAGACCACAACCACCGTGGGTCTTGGTGATGCGCTGAACCGGATCGGCAAGCGCGCCATGGTCTGCATCCGTGAAGCCAGCCTTGGCCCGAACTTCGGCATGAAGGGCGGTGCTGCGGGCGGCGGTTATGCCCAGATCGTCCCGATGGAGGATATGAACCTTCATTTCACCGGCGATTTCCACGCGATCACATCGGCCCACAATCTGCTGGCGGCGATGATCGACAACCACATCCATTGGGGCAATGCGCTGCGTCTGGACACGCGCCGGATCACATGGCGGCGGGTCATGGACATGAACGACCGCGCCCTGCGGGACGTGGTTCTTGGCCTTGGCGGACCGGGCAACGGTTTCGCGCGCGAAGGCGGCTTTGACATCACCGTCGCGTCCGAGGTGATGGCGATCCTGTGCCTTGCCACCGATCTGGCCGATTTGCAGGCGCGGCTTGGCCGCATCGTCATCGGCTATGATTTCGACCGCAATCCCGTGACCGCCCGCGACTTGCAGGCGGATGGCGCGATGACCGTGCTGCTGCGTGACGCGTTGCAGCCCAATCTGGTGCAGACGCTGGAAAACAACCCGGCGCTGGTTCATGGCGGGCCTTTCGCCAATATCGCCCATGGCTGCAACAGCGTCATCGCCACGCGCACGGCGCTGCGCCTGTCGGATTATGTCGTGACCGAGGCGGGCTTCGGGGCCGATCTGGGGGCCGAGAAGTTTCTGGACATCAAGTGCCGCCTTGCAGGGCTGACGCCATCGGCGGTGGTGCTGGTCGCCACCATCCGCGCGTTGAAGATGAACGGTGGTGTCGCCAAATCCGATCTGGGCGCCGAAGATGTCGCCGCCGTCACCCGTGGCTGCGCCAATCTGGGCCGCCATATCGAAAACCTTCGCGGCTATGGCCTGCCGGTCGTCGTGGCGCTGAACCATTTCACCGGCGACAGCGATGCGGAAACCGCAGCCCTTCACACCTATTGCGCGGCACATGGGGTCAAAGCCGTGGTCGCGCGCCACTGGGCCGACGGTGGTGCCGGGGCCGAAGATCTGGCCCGCCACGTCGTGTCACTGGCCGAAGGAGACGAGGCCGATTTTCACACGCTCTACCCCTCATCCATGCCGCTGTGGCAAAAGATTGAGACGATTTGCACCCGCATCTATCGCGCCGCCCATGTCGAAGCCGCCCCCGGCATCCGCGAACAGCTTGAGGCGTGGGAGGCTGCGGGCCATGGACAGATGCCCGTCTGCATCGCCAAAACGCAATACAGCTTTTCCACCGACCCAACCCTGCGCGGCGCCCCCGAAGGCCATACCATCCCGGTTCGCGAAGTGCGGCTGAACGCAGGTGCGGGTTTCGTCGTGGCAATCTGCGGGCAAATCATGACCATGCCCGGCCTGCCCCGCCACCCGGCGGCCGAAACCATCGGGCTGGACAGCGAAGGCCGGATCGACGGGCTGTTCTGACCGATCAGGCGACGCGCAGCCCACTTGGCGCTGACATCATCTGCTGGCCGGGGCGCTGGCCGGTGATCTGCAAGGCAAGGATCGACATCAGCGTGGGATACCATGCCTGATGGATCGCCTGATCATCCGTGCCATAGCCCAGCCTGACCGGATAGGATCCGTCAGGCCGCTGGCATGAGATCAGCCGCGCCATCGGTTCGGACAGATCATAATCACGGTCGATCAGACGCAGGCAAACACAAAGCTGCGATAAGGCGGCCAAATGATTACCCTTTTCCGCCCAATTTAAAAAGCGCAGACAATTTGCAAATGCATCGCCATAAACGCGTGCGCTGGAAAAACGCGGGCGCCGGGCGCCATGGTGATAGACCTGCATCAACACCCGCGCGAACAGATCGACATGGGCGGGGGTCAGAACCTCGGCCGGGATGGGGGTGGTCAACAGGGCCTCAACCTCGGGCATCAGCGCCGCGTCCTGTGTACCCGCCACGGCCAGACGCAGCGCCAGATTCACAGGTGCCGCGCCCATGTCGCAACCGGTCTGCGCGGCCATCGCGATCAGCGCCTGCTGGTCGGCATCGGTTGCCCGCGCCCGCGCGGCCGCCAGAACAGCCGGGGTCAGGCGCGCGGCGACGAACGCTTCAAGCGGAACGCGGCTGCCCCTGATCTGCGAACAGGCGCGGGCAAGGATTGCGGTCTGACACAGCAACGCAACCGCCGCATCGTCAGCGGGCAGAGGGTCGGGCAGCGCCTCTATCCGATAACGGAACCACGCCTGCGCCCGTGCAGACAGAACATGTTGAAGTTGAACAAGTGGTGTATCAAGCGGCATATGGTCCACCTTGCAAAAGATACAAACAATAAACGCGACCACGGTTCTTTTTTCAAACAAACCGTTAATACGAAATTAATAAACTCGACAAATAATAAGTCATAATTTTTTATAAAATGAAAGTTAAAAAACCGCCACCCGGTCAGGGAGGCGGTTCAGAGGGACGGTGATGTGGGGGCGATTACAGTCCGGCGGCAAATTCGCGCTGCACCTGCGCCAGCAGGGATTGCACATGGGGCGTGAAGCTGCGCCAGACATCCATGCGGAAATCGGTGGCCCCATCGCGCCACAGCACAACCGTCGCGGCATCGAACACGGTGCGTGCCGCCGATCCGACCGGCATCGCCGCCACATCGCGCGGACAGCAACAGGCCAGCGCATCCACCACCGCCGCCCCGCGCAGCGTATAGGTGATTTCGCGGTCGCTGATCTCGACCAGACTGTGCGGCGCGTAGCCATAGGCCGCGCGTGACGCATCGGTCAGCGCGGGGCTGTCATCGGCCAGGATCAGCCATTCATCGGGGCCAAGGCACAGCACCTCACGCGGGCCGTTTGTGAACCGGGCGCCGACCTTTTCGGGCAGATCAAGCCCAATCGCCGTGCCAACCGCCGCGCGATGCGCCGGTTTCACCCGCAGCGAAAAGCGGCTGCGGAACGCGGCTTCGTCAACGGTGAAAGGCGCCGTGTCGAACTGATGTTTCTGATGTGTCACGGTGGGCCTTCCTTACGCTTTCAGCCGGTCATTGGCCGGATCATAGAACACGGTCGAGGTGATCTTGGCGCGGATCGTGCGGTCCAGCATCGGGATATGCACGACCTCTCCCATCCGGTCGAAACCACCCTCGATCACCGCCATCGCGATCGGATGGCCCATCGTCGATTGATAGGATGAGGTGACATGCCCCACCATCCGCATCGGCTTTGGCTGGTTGGGGTCCAGCACGATCTGCGCGCCTTCTTGCAGCAGGCTGCCATCCTCGGTCAGCAGGCCGACAAGCTGCTTGCGGCCCTTGGCGACGATATCGGGGCGCGACAGCGACCGTTTGCCGACGAAATCGGGCTTGGCCTTGCCGATGGCCCATTCCAGACCGGCATCCGCAGGCGTCACCGTGCCATCGGTGTCTTGGCCCACGATGATATAGCCCTTTTCGGCGCGCAAGACGTGCATCGTTTCGGTGCCATAGGGGCAGATGTCATAGGGCTTGCCTGCATCCATCAGCGCCTGCCAAAGGGTCAGGCCGTGACGGGCGGGGACATTCACCTCAAACCCAACCTCACCGGTGAAGGACAGGCGGAACAGGCGCGCGGGCAGCCCGGCGACGGTGCATTCAGCGCAGGACATATGCGGGAAGTCGTCCCAGTTGACGCCCTGGACCAGCGGTTGCAGCATCTTCAGCGCGTTCGGTCCGTTCAGCGCGACCGTTGACCATTGTTCCGTGGTCGAGGTCAGCCACACATCCAGATCGGGCCATTCGGTCTGAAGGTAATCCTCCATCATGGTCAGCACCCGCGCGGCGCCGCCCGTGGTGGTTGTGACGTGGAACAGGTCATTGGACAGACGCCCGATGACACCATCGTCGCGAATAAACCCATCCTCGCCCAGCAGCAGACCATAGCGGCAGCGGCCCGCCGCCAGCTTGGTCCACGGGTTCGTATACATGCGGTTCATGAATTCGACCGCATCGGGACCGGCCACTTCGATTTTGCCCAACGTCGAGGCGTCAAAGATGCCCAGTGACGCCCGCGTCGCCTTGCATTCGCGCAGGACGGCGGCGTGCATATCCTCACCCGCCTTGGGGAAATACCAGGCGCGGCGCCATTGTGCGACGGGTTCAAAGACGGCGCCATTCGCCTCGGCCCAAGGGTCGATCGGCGTCTTGCGGGTCAGCTGGAAGGTATCCCCGCGCAGATAGCCGCAGAACGCGCCAAAGCTGGTCGGCGTATAGGGCGGGCGGAACGTGGTCAGCCCGACCTTGGGCGGTTCTTTCCCAAGCGCATCGGCGGCGATCATCAAGCCGTTGATGTTCGACATCTTGCCCTGATCGGTCGCCATGCCGTTCGTGGTGTAACGCTTGACATGTTCGATGGACCGCATCCCTTCGCGCACCGCCAGACGGATATCCTTGGCGGTCACGTCGTTCTGATAGTCGATGAAGGCGCGCGCCTTACCGGCGCTGCGGTCGGTCGGCAGTTCCTTTTGCGCGACCCCGGTGCCGGGGCGGTCATTGGCGACGGCAAAACCCGCCTCATGCCCCGCGCGACCCAGACCCTGCAATGCGCGCAGGCCCGCCGCGACGCCATCGGCCAGCACGTCGGCATAACCCCACAGGCCACGGCCCGCGCCTGCGATCTCGACCTCTTCGGTCTTGCGATCCGGCAGGAAGGTCTGGCCATCCCATGCCAGCGACCCTTTGGTATGCGAAAACAGATGCAGCGAGGGCGTCCAGCCGCCCGACATCAGCAGGCAATCGCAGGCGATATCACGGCCTGCACCGACCTTGCCACCGCGCACCGGATTGGCGCGGACAGAGGTGATCCGCAGACGGCCCTTGGTCGTGGTGACGGTATGGCCTGCCAGAACCTCAATCCGGCGCGCGCGGGCCGCGTCCAGCAGATCGGGGCGGATGGTGTCGCGGGTGTCGATGATCGCCGCAACCTTGCCGCCGTTATCGGCCAGATCAAATGCCGCATACCAGGCGCTGTCATGGCTGGTGATGATCGCGGCATTGTCGCCGACGCGGACGCCGTATTTGTGCAGATAGGTCTGCGCCGCGCCTGCCAGCATCACGCCCGGACGGTCATTGCCATCAAACACCAGCGGTTTTTCCAACGCGCCTTGCGCCAGAACCACCTGCCCTGCCCGCACGCGCCACATGCGTTCACGCGCCGCACCCGCGGGCACATGATCCAGATGGTCGGTCAGCCGCTGACACAGACCCACCATGTTCTGATGGTAATAGCCAATCGCGGTTGTCCGCGTCATCAGCCGCACACCAGCAGCGCGCAGGCGTGCCAGTTGCGCGTCCAGCCAATCCCATGCGGGCTTGCCGTCGATCTGCACCGCAGGATCAGACAGCAGCGAACCGCCCATCTCCGCGTTCTCATCCACCAGCGTCACATCGGCGCCCGATTGCGCCGCGGCCAGCGCCGCTGCGATCCCCGCAGCCCCCGCACCGATGATCAGCACATCGGTATGCAGGTAACGGCTGGCATAGTGATCGGGGTCAACTTCGGTAGGCGCCTTGCCCAGACCTGCCGCGCCCCGGATCACGGGTTCATAAAGCTTGTCCCAGAAGGATTTCGGCCACATGAAGGTCTTGTAGTAAAAACCCGCCGAAAACAGCATATAGGCGCGGTCGTTCACGGCGCCCAAGTCAAACGACAGCGAGGGCCATTTGTTCTGGCTTTCGGTGGTCAGACCGGCGCGCAGTTCCTGCACCGTGGCGCGGGTGTTGGGTTCAAACTGACCGGTGCCGCGACGGGTGCCGATCAGCGCGTTCGGTTCCTCGGAACCTGCCGCAATGGCACCGCGCGGGCGGTGATATTTGAACGACCGGCCCATCAGGTGCACACCATTGGCCAGCAGCGCCGATGCGACGGTATCGCCGCGCAGACCCTGATAGGTCTTGCCGTCAAAGGTAAAGCTGACGGGCGCGGCATGATCGACACGGCCCTTGCCCTTGATGCGATAACGGCTCATTTCACGGCCTCATTTTCCAGAGCGGGACGGGCTTCACCCGCCTTGTAGGTCATCAGGAAACGGTCGCTGACCGTGTTGCGGACGGCGTTGAAGAAGCGCCCGCACCCGATATGGCGCCAGCGTTCAAAGTGGTTGCCGCGCGCGTTGGTGCGGATGAACAGAAAGTCACGCCATTCATCATCGGACAACGCCGACGGATCCAGCGGGCGCGCGATATGCGCCTCACCGGCATAGGTGAATTCCAGTTCAGGCAGGGTTTCGTCGCAATAAGGGCAATGGATCAGCAGCATGTCATGGCTCCTTAATGCGCAACAGCGGCGGCGGCGGCTTCGTCGATCAGCCGGCCAGTGGTGAAACGTTCCAGGGTGAAGGGCGCGTTCAGGGGATGCGGCTCGTCGCGGGCGACGGTATGGGCCAGCAGATGCGCAGCACCCGGCGTGGCCTTGAACCCGCCCGTGCCCCAGCCACAGTTGACGTAAAGCCCCTTGATCGGGGTCTTGCCCAGAATGGCCGAACGGTCGGGCGTCACATCGACGATGCCGCCCCATTTGCGCAGCATCCGCATCCGGGTAAAGATCGGGAACACCTCGCAGATGGCCGCAACGGTGTGTTCGATCAGCGGCAAGCCGCCGCGCTGGCTATAGCTGGTATATTGGTCGGTGCCCGACCCGATGACCAATTCGCCCTTGTCGGACTGGCTGATATAGGCGTGGACGGTGTTCGACATCACGACGCAGGGGAAGCAGGGTTTCACCGGCTCACTGACCAAGGCCTGCAGCGGGAAGCTTTCCAAGGGCATCCGCAAGCCAGCGCTGTCCATCACGACGCTGGTATTGCCCGCAGCCGAGACAGCCACCTTTTTCGCGCGGATGAAACCGCGGTCGGTATCGACACCGATCACCGCGCCATCCGGCCCGCGACGGATCGCGGTGACGGCGCAGTTCTGGATGATGTCAACGCCGCGCGCCGCCGCCGCACGGGCATAGCCCCATGCCACTGCATCGTGCCGCGCCGTCCCGGCCCGCATCTGCAACGCGGCGCCTACGACCGGATAGCGCGCATCAGGCGCAATGTTCAGCGGCGGGCAGAAGGCCTTGGCCTCTTCCTTCGACAGCCAGCGGTTATCGACACCGTTCAAGCGGTTGGCATGGATATGGCGTTGAAACGACTGCACATCATGGACGTTATGCGCCAGCATCATCACGCCGCGCTTGGAATACATGACGTTGTAATTCAGTTCCTGGGACAGATTGTCCCACAGATCCAGCGCGTGATCGAACAGCTTGGCGCTTTCGTCATACAGATAGTTCGACCGGATGATCGTGGTGTTCCGGCCTGTGTTGCCGCCGCCCAGCCAGCCCTTGTCGATGACCGCGACATTGGTGATGCCATGTTCCTTGGCCAGATAATAAGCCGCGCCCAGACCATGACCACCGGCACCGACGATGATCACATCGTATTCGGCCTTGGGCTGACTGTCGGGCCATTGCTCGCGCCAGCCTTTATGGCCGGTCAGCGCGTTCTTCAGCAGCGACATGGCAGAGAAATGGGTCATCGGCGACGCACCTTCGCGGCAGGGATTCAGTTGACCCCAAAGTGACAGAGCGGCGCGGATTTTGACTGGATCGTCGCGCCAGCAGAATGTTACATTTGCGTCATGGATCACAGCCTCTCGCGTCTTGCCGCCCCGCGCCCGATCAGCCAGCACCCCCCCAGCCCGCGGCTGCGCGTGGGGTTCGTGCTGGCACGCCGGTTCACCCTGTCGGCCTTTGCGAATTTCATCGACATGCTGCGGCTTGCGGCGGACGAAGGCGACCGGTCACGCCCGATCCGGTGCAGCTGGACGGTGCTGGCCGAAAGCCGCGATCCGATCCGGTCAAGCTGCGGCATTGCGGTGACGCCCGACGAAAAGCTGGGCGATCCGACGCGGTTCGATTACATCGTCGTCGTCGGCGGCCTGATTGATGAGATAGAGCAGCTAAGCCCCGCCCATATCGCCTTTCTGAATGCGGCGGCGGCGGCGCGGGTGCCGCTGGTGGGCGTCTGCACCGGCGCCTTCATCCTGCACCGCGCAGGCCTGATGGAGGGGTATCGCTGCTGCGTCAGCTGGTTCCACCACGATGATTTTCTGGAACAATTCGACGGGCTGCGCCCTGTATCGGATCGAATTTTCGTGGTCGATCGCGACCGTCTGACCTGTTCGGGGGGCGCAAGTTCGGCACATCTGGCGGCCTTTCTGATCGACCGCCACATCAACCGCGCCGCCGCCCGCAAGGCGCTGCACATCATGATCATTGACGAAGAAATGGCCGCCGATGACCCGCAACCGGGTCTGCCGCTGGAACTGACGACCAACGATCCCATCGTGCGCCGCGCGTTGCTGATGCTGCAACAGAACATGGACAGCCCGCCCGGTGTGGCCGAAATCGCCGCCGAATTGCAGGTCAGCCGCCGCAAGTTGGAACGCCATTTCGCCCAATCGCTTGGGATGCCCCCGGCCGAGGCGTTCCTGCGCGTGCGTCTGTCACAGGCGCGGCTGTTGCTGTCGCGGTCTGACCGAAACATCAGCCAGATCGCCGCAGAAACCGGCTTTTGCGACGCCTCCCACCTGATCCGCGTGTTCCGCGATCAGACCGGCACCACGCCCGAACAATGGCGCAAAACCCAGTCCAGCGGCATCGAACCTCCGCCCGCCTAGCTGGCCAGCGACAGTGCCGGAATTTCGAACGCCGCAGGGTCCGTCCCCGGCAACGCCAGCGTCACAGCCCGGCGAATGCCGCGTTCGCGATAGGGCGTCGTGCCATAGCGTTCGCGATAGCATTTTGAGAAATGCGACGAACTGGCAAAGCCCGAGGCGATGGCGATCTCGATCAGCGGCAGATCGGTTTGCAGCAGCAGATTGCGCGCCCGCGCCAGACGGCTTTCAAGGTAATACCGCTTGGGGCTGCAATTCAGGTAACGCATGAACAGGCGTTCCAGCTGACGGGTGGACATACCCGCATCCGATGCCAGTTGCGGCGGGCTGATCGGGTTTTCCAGATTGGCCTCTATCCGCGCGACCACGGCCGTCAGGCGCGGATGGCGAATGCCGATGCGCGCGGCGACCGACAGGCGCTGGCGATCATTGCCGGTGCGGATACCGGTATGCAGCATCTGATCGGCGATTTCCGACACCAGCATCGCGTCCTGCGCCTGCCCGATCAGGTGCAGCATCATGTCAATCGACGCGGTGCCGCCCGCCGCCGTCAGGCGCGATCCGTCATCGACAAAGACCTGCCGCTGCAACTGCACCTCGGGGAAGGATTCGACAAAGGCGTCGTGGCATTCCCAGTGGATCGTGGCCTTGCGCCCGTCCAGCAGCCCGGCCTTGGCCAGAATGTGACTGCCGGTGCAGACCGCGCCAAGCGTCGCGCCCGCCCGCGCCTGCCGGCGCAGCCAGTTCAACACCGGGCGCGTCGCCTGTGTGGTGATGTCGTCGCCGCCACAGACGATCACGACCTCATCCCGGCTGGTGATGCGATCATCATCCAGCCCGCCATCCAGCGCGATTCGGGAACCGTTGGAACAGACGGCGACCTCACCTCCGGTGCCGACCAGCCGCCATTCATAGGCAATCCGCCCCGACAGCTTGTTGGCCAGCCGCAGCGAATCCATCGCCGCCGCCAGCGGCATCATGGTGAAACGGTCCAGCAGAAGAAACGTAAAACGGCGGGCCTTGTCGGCTGGCATCATGACTGTTCATCCCCGTCACACAGAAGGCTGTGGCCTGATCATGTCGAAAGCGTGACAGAAAGTCGCATTCCGACACTGAAGATTTGCGACACAGCCCCGTAATGATTGCGCCATGCGAAACAGCGCCCAAAGGGCTGGGATGATAGCAGTCGTCGATGTCAGGAAAAATCTGGAGGCGGGTACCGGAATCGAACCGGTCTTCACGGATTTGCAATCCGGTGCGTAACCTCTCCGCCAACCCGCCGCTGATCCAAGAGTGTCAGCCGTTTAGCGGCTTCCACCACCAGACGCAATAGCGCGGGATGCAAGATTTCCGCTGTCACGATCTGTGGATCAATGGTCGGGGCGAGAGGATTCGAACCTCCGGCCTACGGTACCCAAAACCGTCGCGCTACCAGGCTGCGCTACGCCCCGACATGGCGGCTTTAGCGCATCAGAACGGCGGGGGAAAGCCCTAGCGACACGGCATCTTTGCCCTTGACGGGTCAAGGCGCGGATGGGCCATCGGCTGACCCACGCGCAACCCGTTCAGATCCGCCTGCCCCGCCGGAATTTCCAGGACCATCAGGCGGTCGGGCGCCGGGTCCGCAGGCATCGCGCCCGGTAATGGCGTTTCATCAAAGGGCTTGGCGTTGCGATGGATATGACGGATGACACCGGCATCATCCATGAAGATCAGGTCCAGTGGGATATAGGTGTTGCGCATCCAGAAGCTGACTGGACGCGGCGTGTCATAGATGAACAGCATCCCGGTATCAGGGGACAATTGGCGACGGAACATCAGACCGCGGGCGCGTTCATCGTGATCGTCGGCGATTTCAACCGTGAAACGGCGTTGGCCATCGTCGGTCCTGAACTGCACCTGATCGGGACGGCACTGCACGGACGCAGTCGCGGTAGAGACAAGGAGTACAACGAAAAGAGCCGCTGCCGCGACTCTTTCAGCCCACATTCCTATTCTGCCACATGCGCGATGAAATCGTCCTGATCTGAATCATCATCAGTCAGGTTCGGCCCGGAAAACAGACGGTCGCCCGGACCTGCCCCGCGATCCCAGCTGGTGATCTGCGCGGCCATCAGGCCACGCGGACCTTCGACGACGCGAAGGCCGATGGCCTCACCGATGACAAGATCCGCAAAACCGGAATGACGCAGCACCTCGATGTGCAGGAAAACGTCGTCGGTATGACCAAAGATATTCGCGAAGCCAAAGCCTTTGGCCTTGTCGAACCATTTGACGCGCGCCGGGCGCAACGGCAGTGAGTCGAGCTGTTCGATCACCCCGTTATCAAGATCCGCGATCGGGGCTGTGCCGTCACTCTCGGGCGGTTCGATCGACACGACCTCGGTCGCTTGCAGCCCACGCGTGGTTGGCTGCATCCAGATCGTCACGCGGGATTGTTCGGCAACCGAGCTGCGCCCGAAATTCCGCAAAACATTGGCGTGCAACAGGATGTCCGCGCCGCCTTCGGAGTTGAGGATGAAACCATACCCTTTCGCCTGGTCAAACCACTTGACCAGACCCGATACCAGTTTCACACCGCCTTCTTCCGTCATCATCTTCACCGCAACCTACGCTTGCGCGCACCAAACGCGGACCAAATGTCCGCTTGACCATATCTTAATACAGCTAGGAATTGATAAGGTGAAAAAACAATAGCGCGATTAATACTTTTTCGTTCATCTGCCCCGACCCGTCAAGCATTACGGATACAGCCGTTGAGCCTCCCAGCGATTGTCCGCCTGTATGTCCCACCTGATCCGGTCATGCAAGCGAAAGGCACCGTCTGCCCAGAACTCTATTTGCACCGGATGGACGCGAAATCCGCCCCAGTAGGGTGGCCTTTTGGGGTTAAGCCCTTGTTTTAATGCATGTTGAGCAACTTCAGCCACAAGTTGTGTCCGGCTTGAAAGAACACGTGATTGTTGTGAAGCCCAGGCCCCGATCCGGCTTTGAAGTGCCCGACTTTGGTAATATTCGTCCGCCAACGACCCCTCTTCGCGGGTGACGTTGCCGCGGACACGGATCTGGCGGCGCAGCGATTTCCAATGAATCACGAAAGCAGCTTTGCCAGATTCTTTAATCTGACGGCCCTTTGCGCTGTCGTAATTGGTATAAAAGACAAATGCGTCTTTTTCTATCTGTTTCAAAAGCACCATCCGCACATCCGGCATCCCGTCGGCGTCGACAGTTGCCAGCGCCATGGCGTTGGGGTCATTCGGCTCGGTCTGCTGCGCCTGATCCAGCCATGTCTGGGCGATCTGGAACGGATCGTCCCCGGCAAATATTCCGTCGCGATCAGCCATGCCCTGCCCCTTCCACTTGATGCTGCCAGACCTTTGGCCTAAGCAATTCCGTCAATGGGTTGAAAGCGCGAGAGGCAGCACATGTCAAGCGAGCAGAAGAGCGGCCTGATGGCTGGCAAGCGGGGCCTGATCATGGGTCTGGCGAACGACAAATCTATCGCATGGGGAATTGCCAAGGCGCTGGCTTCCGAAGGCGCCGAGATGGCCTTTTCTTATCAAGGCGATGCGCTGAAAAAACGGGTTCAACCGCTGGCTGAACAGCTTGGATCATCGCTGGTCCTGCCCTGTGATGTCAGCGACGAAACCTCGGTCGAGGCGCTGTTTGATACGCTGAAAGACAACTGGGGCAAGCTGGACTTTCTGGTCCATGCAATTGGCTTTTCCGATAAGGAACAATTGCGCGGCCGTTATGCCGACACGACGCGCGACAATTTCCTGATGACGATGGATATTTCGGTGTTTTCCTTTACGTCGGTGGCGCGCCGTGCATCCGCTATGATGCCCGATGGCGGCAGCCTACTGACGCTGACATATTACGGCGCTGAACGCGTCATGCCGCATTACAATGTGATGGGCGTGGCCAAAGCCGCGCTTGAGGCATCGGTCCGTTATCTGGCCGAGGATCTGGGCAAGGACAATATCCGCGTCAACGCCATCAGCGCCGGCCCGATCAAGACGCTGGCCGCCAGCGGGATCGGCGATTTCCGTTACATCATGAAATGGAATGAGCTGAACTCGCCCTTGCGCCGCAATGTCACGCAAGAAGATGTCGGAAATTCGGCGCTGTATCTGCTGTCGCGTCTTGGCGCGGGCGTGACCGGGGAGACCCATCACGTCGATGCAGGCTATCACGTCGTCGGTATGAAGGCCGTCGACGCGCCCGACATCGCCACCGTCAAGAAAGACTGATCGCGCAGCCTTGGCCATGGGGCGCGCGCCCTTGGCCGGGACTGACATGTGCTGCATCGGCGTCGCGATGGCAATTTATAGGGCGCTGCCCTCGGTCATGGCTTTGCCTTGGCTGCGGCAACGCTATGATGGTCAAATTCTGGATCGACCGGATAGCGGCGCGGCCATCGGCCTGCTGGAACAGTCCCTGATCCTGCGACCGTGAAGGAGAGCGAAATGGATAGACTGCCCCACGAAAAGGGTTTCCACGTCAGCTGGGATCAACTGCATCGCGATGCGCGCGCATTGTCGTGGCGGTTGGACGGCACAGAATGGCGCGCGGTGGTTGCCGTGACCCGTGGCGGTCTGGTGCCCGCGATGATCGTCGCGCGCGAACTGGACATCCGCACGATCGACACGATTTCGATCCGCTCCTACAAGGGCGTGGCCGCCGCCGCAGGTCAGGGCCAGCTTGAGGTTCTGAACACCCCCGACCCGGAATTGATGGGTGACGGCGAAGGCATTCTGGTCGTGGACGATCTGGTCGATTCCGGGCGCACGCTGGAACTGATCCGGCAGATGTATCCCAAGGCGCATTTTGCCACCGTCTATGCCAAACCCAAGGGCCGCCCGATGGTCCAGACCTATGTGACCGAGGTCAGTCAGGACACGTGGATTTTCTTCCCGTGGGACATGGCGCTGCAATACGTTCAGCCCTATCGCGGCGAGGATTGATCGGGCCTCGGGGCATGTGCGGCAATCCGCTTTTACAGATTGCCCAGGGAACCAGCAGGCGGGTCAGGCCATTATTCCTTCGATCGCGCCCCCGGACTGGGGTGTGGAAACGAAAGGAAAAAGACATGCGTAACCTTATGTTGAGCACCGCCCTTATCCTGCCGCTGGCCGTCGGTCCTGTTCTTGCACAGACCGCCGCCCCTGATACTGCGGCGCCTGCCGCCGATGCGACAACCACGACCGAGATGCCGGCAGCAACCGATGCCCCCGCAGCAGATGCCGACGCTGCTGCCGATGAGGCCGCAGCCGCCGCGATGCAGGCCGAGGTCGCAGCAAGCGGCAAGGTGGCCCAGGAACAGGCCACGAATGAGCTGCGCCTAGAATGGATCACCGACGCCACCGTCACTGCGCCGGATGGCACCAATATCGGTGAAATCAATGATCTGATCGTCGATGGCGGCACTGGCCAGATGATCGCCGCCGTGATCGGCGTGGGCGGTTTTCTGGGCATCGGCCAAAAGCAGATCGCGGTGCCGTGGACCAGCCTGACCGTCAACTATGACGCGCAAGAGGTCACAAGCGAACTGACCAAGGAAGAGGCTGACGCAGCCCCGGAATATGTCTTCCGTGAACGCGAAGCCGCACCCGGAACCGCAGCACCCGCCGATCCGGCCACAGCCCCCGCAGCCGATCCGGCCATGACGCCTGCCGCAGAACCTGCCCCCGCAGCCGACACCATGACGGCGCCTGCGGCAGACCCGGCGATGGCACCGGCTGCCGATCCGGCGATGGAACCTGCGGATGGTGCGGCCACCCCTGCCCCCGCGAACTGATCGCGCCACATAACGAAAACGGCCCCTTCGGGGGCCGTTTTTTTTTATTGCGCATGTGCCGAAAGGTCAGCCGTTGCCGCGCACGAACCTGGCTGCGCCTTCGGCCGCGCGTTGCAGGGCGCGGCTTTTGTTCACGGTTTCCATGAATTCGGATTCCGGGTCGCTGTCATAGACGACACCGCCGCCCGCCTGAATATACAGCGCGCCATCCTTGACCACGCCGGTGCGCAACGCGATGCACATGTCCATCTCGCCGTTGGCGGCGAAATAGCCGACCGCGCCGCCATAGACGCCGCGTTTTTCTGGCTCCAGCTCGTCGATGATCTGCATCGCGCGAACCTTGGGCGCACCCGACACCGTGCCCGCAGGCAGGCCCGCCAACAGCGCCGACAACGCATCTTCGCCGTCGCGCAGTTCCCCCACGACATTGCTGACGATATGCATGACGTGGCTGTAACGCTCGATCACGAACTGTTCCGTCGGTTTGACGGTGCCGGGTTTGGCGACGCGCCCCACATCGTTGCGGCCCAGATCCAGCAGCATCAGATGTTCGGCCAGTTCCTTTTGATCGGACAGCAGGTCGGCTTCAAGCGCGCGATCCTCGGCCTCATCGGCCCCGCGTGGTCGGGTGCCTGCGATGGGGCGGATCGTGACCTCGCCATCGCGCAGACGGACCAGAATTTCAGGGCTGGCGCCGACGATCTGAAACCCCGACATGTTCAGAAAGAACATGAAGGGCGACGGGTTCGTCCGGCGCAGGCTGCGATACAGCGCAAAGGGCGGCAGCGGGAAATCCATCCGCCACCGCTGTGACGGGACCACCTGAAAGATATCGCCCGCCCGGATATAGTCCTTGGCCTTGGCGATGGCGGCCAGATAATCCGCCTTGGCGAAATTCGACACGGGTTCGCCGATGCGGGCGTCATGGCCAAGCGCACGCGGTTCCGTCGGCTGCCGGTCAAGTGACCGCAGCGCGTCCATGACCCGCTCGGCGGCGCGGGCATAGGCGGCGCGGGCATTGTCGCTGCCGTCATGCCATGCGGGGGCGCACAGCGTCACCTCGCCCCTGACGCCGTCAAGCACCGCCACGACCGAGGGGCGCATCAGCATCGCGTCCGGCAGGTCCAGCGGATCGGGGTTCACATCCGGCAGATGTTCCACCAGCCGGATCATGTCATAGCCCAGATAGCCGAACAGACCCGCCGCGACGGGCGGCACGCCATCGGGCATCGTGGGGATGCGGCTTTCGGCGATCAGCGCCCGCAGGCTGTCCAGCGCGGGGCGGTCATCGTCGGTGAAATCCGATGAAAACCGCGCGTCGCGGTTGATCCGCGCCTTGCCCGCGCGACACTCCCAGATCAGGTCGGGCTTCATGCCCACGATGGAATAGCGGCCACGGACCTCTCCGCCCGTGACCGATTCCAGCATGAAGGACATCGGCGCAGCCTCGGCCAGTTTCAGCATCAGACTGACCGGCGTGTCCAGATCGGCGGCCAGACGGATCGTCACCAGCTGATTGTGACCAGCTTTCCAACCCGCCTCGAAAGCGGCGAAATCGGGCGTCAGATCCATTATTGGACCTGCGTATTGATGGCGTCGATGGCCGATTGGTTCAGCTCTATCCCGGCGGCGCGCTGAACGGCGCGGGCATAGAAGTCGAAGATATCCGCTTGCAGATCGCCGCCCATGCGGTTGGCGACAGCATCGGTCACGCGCTGCGCGTCCTCACCGGTTGGGTCGGCCTCGTGAATGGCATCCAGACGCAGCAGCAGCACCCGGTTCTGGGCATCGACCACCTCGACCTCATCCGGGGCATCCATGGAAAATGCCTGCGCCAGCAGTTCTGGCGGCGCGCCTTCGACCCAGCCATCGCGGGTGACGCCGGTCACGGATTTCCAGTCGGCAGCGGGCGCCGGGGGGGCGACCGGCGCCGGCGCATCAGACGGCGTGGCCGGGTTCTGCACGACACCCCCCGCACCGGCAGGCGCCACCGCGGGCACATCCGGCGCGGCGGCGGATGCTTCGGTCAGCAATTCCTCATCCGCCAGTGCCAGCAGCAGACGATGCTGTTCGGCCCGGCGCCAATCGGCCAGAACCTCATCCCGGACGGTATCGAACGGCTTCAGCGTCGGCGGCACCACATCGTCCAGACGCAGCGCAAAGATGCCGCCATCGTCCAGCTGCGCCAGTTCCGGAAAATCGCTTTGGTCGATTTCGGCGGCGCGGTCGCGGAACGCCTGATAGCCGGTGATCGCGGTGCCATCGGGTTCGGTCGTCGCGGTCCAGTCGATCTGGCCAAGTTCCAGATCGGTTTCCTCGGCCACCTGTTCCAGCGTCGCACCACCTGCCAGCAGGTCTTCATATTCGGCTGACCGATCCTCGATCAGGCGGGCGGCACGGTCGATTGCCGCCTCGGCGCGCAGATCGTCACGGGCATCCTCGAACGGGATATCGACGGGTTCAAGGATCGCATTCATCGCATAAAGCGCGGGGCCAAGATCGGTCTGGATCGGGCCAGCCACGCCGGGCTGTTCCAGCGCAAAGACGGCCTGACCGGCTGCGCCCAGATCCTCAAGGCTCATTTCGCCCAGATCCACATCTTCGATGGTCAGCCCGCGTTGCAGAACGAACGCCTCGAACGGGGCTTCGTTTGCGTCGATCTGCGCTTTCGCGGCCTCGGCCTCGGCCTGCGAGGGGAACACAAGGCGGCTGACGATCCTGCGTTCAGGACGCTGATAATCCTGAATGTTCTGATCATAGACAGCGCGCAGCGCGGCTTCGTCCAGCTGCACGGTTTCGGACATCATTTCCGGCGTCAGCCACAGATAGGTCAGCTTGCGCGTTTCGGGCGCGGTAAAGCGGGCGGCATTGGCGCTGTGCCATGCGGTCAGGGTCGCCTCATCGGGGTCGGCGATAGGGGTGGTCAGCTGATCGGCGCTCAGCTCGCGCCAGGACAGGTCGCGATGTTCCAGAATCCAGTCGCTTGTCAGCGCGACCATCGCAGACGGCGCCACGACGCCCCCGGCAACGGCGCGCTGCAACAGCAGGCGGGCTTCGTCGGTGCGAATGGCGTTTTCGAATTCCGCCTCGGTCAGACGCTCGCGGCGCAGCGCCTCGCCATAGGCGGTGCGGTCGAACGACCCGTTCGGCCCCCGGAACGAGGTCGCTTCCAGAATGGTCTTGCGGACCTGATCGTCGCCCACGGACACCCCGATCAGCCGGGCCTGTTCTTCCAGCGCGGCGCCGGTGATCAACTGCCCCTGCACCGCCTGCGGCAGACCGATGGCCTGCGCCTGCGCCATGCCAAGCGGCTGACCGGTCTGTTGCTGATACGCGCGCATCTGCCCTTGCAGCGCGCGGGCATATTCATCAGCCGTGATCTTGGTTTCCCCGACAGAGCCGATCTCGGACGAGCCGCCCGAAAAGCTGGTGACGCCAAAGCCGCCAAGGCCCAGCACCATCAAGCCCATCAGAACCCAGACGATCGTGGATTTGCCATGTGTCCGCAGGTTCTTCATTGACCGGCCTTCCGTGAATATCCCATTGCGTCAGTCTTTAAGACGGCCATCGGCCCGCGACAAGCCTGTCACCCGGCAAAGCTGCGCAACCTGTGGGCAAGTTGGGCGATGCCGGTGGCGTCGATATTGGCGAAGGCCAGGCGGAAATGGCGCGCGCCTGACGGATCATCGGCGGGCGTGAACATCGTGCCGGGCAGCGCCAGAACGGCTGCCTCCGTCACCAGCCGCCGCGCCAGATCGGCGGAACTGTCGGCGAACGGGTGTTCGACCCAGACGAAATAGGCGCCCGCGCTTTTGACCCGCCAGCCCGGCAGATCGGCCAGTGCCGATTGCACCGCGGCACGGCGGTGCAGGATTTCGGCGCGTTCCTCCGCCAGCCAATCGCGCAGGTTCGCCATCCCCCACAGCGCCGCGATCTGCCCCAGTTGCGAGGTTGAAATCGCCACGCTGTCCAGAAATTTCTCGACCTGCTGCATTCGGGCTGGGCTGGTGATCAGCGCGCCGACCCGGTGGCCGGTCAGGCGGTAGGCCTTGGAAAAGCTGTAAAGCTGGATCAGCGTGCGGTCCCAATCCGGGCGTGTCAGCAGATCATGCGGGGCGCCGCTGCGGCTGTCAAAATCGCGATAGGTTTCGTCCAGAATCAGCGCGATTCCATTGGCCTGCGCCAAATCATAGAACCGCGCCACCAGATCGGCGGGATATTCCGCGCCGGTCGGATTATTGGGCGTGACCAGAACGATGGCGCGTGTGCGCGGCCCGATCAACGCCGCCGCCTGATCGGGGTCGGGCAGCATCGCATCGCGGCAGGGCAGCGGCACGGCGTCGATGCCCTGCATCGTCAGCCACATCTTGTGATTGAAATACCACGGCGTCGGCAGGATCACCTGATCCCCGGCACAGGCCAGCGTGGTGATCGCGGCGCAAAATGCCTGATTACACCCTTGCGTGATCGCGACCTGCGCGGGCTGAACCACCCCGCCATAGGCCTCGCTGAATTCCTGCGCCACCGCATCCCGCAGATCGGGATTGCCCAGAACCGGGCCATAGAGATGCGCATCAGCCCGGGTCATGGCTGCGTCGGCGATCACCCGGCGCAGCGCCTCGGGTGGGGGATCGACGGGGGCAGCCTGACTGACATTGATCAGCGGGCGGGCGGCGGGAAAGGTGATCCCGGCGATCCAGCGGCGCGCCTCCATCACGGGCGGGGCGAAGGTCGCAGAGATGGCGGGGTTCATGCGGATCACGTCAGCCACCCGACACACCGCCAAAATCGGACAGGCTGGGCGGCAGCGACAGATCAGGCGCAGTCGCATCAGCCGGGGCCGGATCAAACGGAGCCGGTTCAGCCGGTGCTTGCGCGACGGGCGCAGACGCGGCGGGGGCTTGCGGCGCCGGTTCCTGCACCATCTCTGGCAGCAGCGGCGACAGGTCGGCCTGCCCGGCGACACCCATATCGGGCAAAACCGCCGCATCGGGCGCGGCCTGCATCGCGGGCAGATCCAGCGTCGGCGCGGCCTCACCCTCGGCCGGTTGCGGGCGTTCGGGACCATCATCGGCCACGAACTGCGCATCGGGGCGCGGATCGGCGGCGGTCACGGTCACGGGCGACGGCTCGGCCGCAGGGGCCGACACGGCGGGCGCATCGCTGATGGCGCGACCTTCGGGGACGGTCAGCGGACCGGGTAGAACCGGCGCCACATCGCCACGCCCGAATTCGGACCCGACCGGCAGATCAATGGCACCGGCATCAGGCCCGGCATCGGCGGCGGGCGCCACGGGTGCGGGGGCTGCGGGTTCAGGCACCGGTTCGGGGGCGACAACGGCTGTGGGCGCATCAGGCACCACCTGCTGCACCGGCGATTCGGGCGCGGGCTGTTGGGACAGCGCCACATCCTGCGACGGCGATTCGGACAGGGGCATGGCCAGCGACAGCGCGGCCAACCCAGCCACGCCAAGCGCACCCCCATGCAACAGACCCTTCCAGAAACCCCTCGCCATGCGTCCCTTCCGTCCTGCCGGGCTTGCCCCCCGGCGCGCTTTCGCCCATCTATAGCTTAGCCATTCCGCCGGGGAAACCGCCCCCAAGGACCATTGCCACAAGACATCGCCACAAGACCGGGCCGCCCGACATGATCCTTTTGATCGACAACTATGACAGCTTCACCTGGAACCTCGTGCATTACATGGGCGAAGCCGGGGCCGAGGTCGTGGTCCGCCGCAACGACGCCATCACGGTGGATGATGCGCTGGCGATGAACCCCGACGGCATCGTGATTTCGCCCGGCCCCTGCGATCCGGCGCAGGCGGGCATCTGTCTGGACCTGATCCAGGCGGCGGCGGAACGTGCGATCCCGCTGTTTGGCGTCTGCCTTGGCCATCAGGCCATCGGCGAGGCATTTGGCGGCAAGGTCGTGCGCGCCGTCCGCATCATGCACGGCAAGACCGACGCGATCAGCCATGACGGCACGGGCGTGTTCACCGGCCTGCCCTCTCCGCTGACGGCCACGCGCTATCATTCGCTGACGGTGCAACCCGAAAGCCTGCCGAACTGTCTGCGTGTGACGGCAACATCGGATGACGGCACGATCATGGGCCTGATCCATGCCGACCTGCCGATCGAGGGGGTGCAGTTTCACCCCGAATCAATCGCGTCTGAATACGGCCACGACATGATCCGCAACTTTCTGGCACGCTGCCACAAGGCCGAGGCCGCGGCATGATCCCCGGCGATATCCGCCCGCTGATCGGCATCGCCGCCACCCGCCCGCTGACCGGGGCGGAGGCCGAGGCCGCGTTTTCCGCCCTGTTCGACGGTGCCGCGACGCCCGCACAGATCGGCGGTTTGCTGATGGCGCTGCGCGTCCGGGGTGAAACGGTCGATGAAATCGCCGCCGCCGCCCGCGCGATGCGCAAGCGCATGAACCGCATCCATGCCCCCGCAGACGCCATCGACATCGTCGGCACCGGCGGTGACGGCAAGGGCACGCTGAACATCTCGACCGCGACCGCATTCGTGGTGGCGGGGGCTGGCGTGCCGGTGGCCAAACATGGCAACCGCAACCTGTCGTCGAAATCCGGGTCTGCGGATGCGCTGGTGCAGATGGGCATCAATGTCATGGGCGGCCCTGCCGTGGCACAGCAGGCGATCACCCGCGCGGGCATCTGCTTCATGATGGCGCCGATGCATCACCCGGCGATGCGCCATGTCGGCCCGCCGCGCGCCGAGCTGGGCACACGGACGGTGTTCAACCTGCTGGGCCCGCTGACCAATCCCGGATCGGTCCGCAGGCAATTGACCGGCACCTTCTCGGCCGACTGGATCCGCCCCATGGCCGAGGTGCTGCGCGATCTGGGCAGCGACGCCGCATGGCTGGTCCATGGCAGCGACGGCACCGATGAAATCAGCATCGCAGGCGACACCGCTGTCGCCGCGCTGAAAAACGGTGAGATCAGCGAATTCACCATCACCCCCGAAGATGCGGGCCTGCCCCGCCATGATTTCAACGACATCATCGGAGGAGAGCCGTCCTACAACGCCGCCGCCTTCCGCGCGCTGCTTGACGGCGAAACCGGCGCTTATCGCAACGCCGTCCTGCTGAACGCCGCCGCCGCCCTGCTGGTCGCGGACAAGGTGTCCGACCTGCGTGACGGGGCGAAAATGGCCGCCGAATCGATCGACAGCGGCGCCGCGCGCGCCAAACTGGCCGACCTCGCCACGGTCACCGGCCCGCCCGAGGCACCGTGACGCCACCACCAAACTGGGCCCATCTGCCCTTTTTTCAGACCGACTGGCCGTTGATCCGCGACCGGCTTGACGCCGCGCCGGGCTGGCTTCCCGGACCGCACAACCTGTTCGCGGCGCTGACGGCGACACCACCCGAAAAGGTCCGCGTGGTCATCCTTGGGCAAGACCCCTACCCGACGCCCGGCCACGCCAATGGTCTGGCCTTTTCGGTGGCGCCTGACATCGCCTTGCCGCGTTCGCTGAAAAACATCTTTACCGAATTGCGTGACGATCTGGGCGGCACGCCCGCCACCGGCGATCTGTCGGCATGGGCCGCACAAGGTGTGCTGCTGCTGAACACATCGCTGTCGGTGCTGCCCGGACAGGCGGGCGCCCATGCGAAATGGGGGTGGGATCGCCTCGCCCGCCAAGCCGTGGCTTTAGCACAGGACCACGGCCCACTGGCCTTTCTGCTGTGGGGGGCAAATGCGCAAAAGGCTGTGGCCGGGCTGCCCCGCCCACAGGATCTGACCATCGCGACCGCCCATCCTTCCCCCCTGTCGGCACGGCGCGGCTTTTTCGGATCGCGCCCCTTCAGCCGCATCAACAGCTGGCTGACGACCCAGGGCCGCGCGCCGATCGACTGGACGGCCTGATCCATCTCCTTTGTGAAAATATCCCGGGGGAACGCGCATCGCGCGTGGGGGCAGCGCCCCCTCTTCCCTCAACCGCCGCACGGGGGTAGAAACGGCGCATGGATATTCTGGACAAGATCAAGACCTACAAGCTGGACGAAATCGCCGCCGCCAAGGCCGCCCGTCCGCTGTCAGGCATCGAAGCCGCCGCCCGCGCCGCCTCGGCGCCGCGCGGCTTTGCCCGCGCGCTGACCACCAAGGCCGCGAATGGCCCGGCGCTGATCGCGGAAATCAAGAAGGCCAGCCCGTCAAAAGGGCTGATCCGCGCCGATTTCGATCCGCCCGCGCTGGCCCGCGCCTATCAGGCCGGCGGCGCGGCCTGCCTGTCCGTCCTGACCGATGGGCCAAGCTTTCAGGGCGCACCGGAATTTCTGACCGCCGCGCGCGATGCCTGCGATCTGCCCGCGCTGCGCAAGGATTTCCTCTATGATACCTATCAGGTGGCCGAGGCGCGGGCATGGGGTGCCGACTGCATCCTGATCATCATGGCCTCGGTCGATGATGCGCTTGCGGCTGAACTCGAGGATGCGGCAACCCATTGGGGCATGGACGCCCTGATCGAGGTTCACAACGCAGCCGAGCTTGACCGCGCCCTGCGCCTGAAATCCCCGCTGATCGGGATAAATAACCGCGATCTCAAGACCTTCCACCTGACGCTTGATGTCACGCGCGAACTTGCGCCGCGCATTCCTGCGGACCGTGATATCGTCTGCGAAAGCGGCCTTTTCACCGCTGATGATCTGGGCGCGATGATGGCGATTGGCGCGCGGCGGTTCCTGATCGGCGAAAGCCTGATGCGCCAAGCCGATGTTGCCCGCGCCACGCAGGATATTCTGTCGGTCCCGGCATGACCCTGACCCATTTCGACAATGCGGGTCAGGCGCACATGGTCGATGTCTCGGCCAAGGCTGAAACGATGCGCGAAGCCGTGGCCACCGGCTGTGTCGTCATGTCGCCCGCCACGCTGGCCCTGGCGCAGGGTGGTGCTGCCAAGGGCGATGTTCTGGGCGTCGCGCGCCTGGCGGGCATCATGGGGGCGAAACGCACCGCCGATCTGATCCCGCTGTGCCATCCGCTGCCGATTGCCAAGGTCGCGCTGGACCTGATCCCCGACGCCGATTTGCCCGGCATCCGCGTGACCGCCACTGTCCGCACCACCGGCCGCACCGGGGTCGAGATGGAGGCCCTGACCGCCGTCACCATCGCCTGTCTGACCATCTACGACATGCTGAAAGCCGCTGAAAAATCCATGCGAATCGACGGGATACAGCTTCTGCGCAAGACCGGCGGCAAATCCGGCGATTTTGAGGCCGGGTCGTGATTACCGTCGATGAGGCGCTGGCCCGTGTTCTGGCGCTGGCCCCCGTGCCGCAGGGCGAAACCGTGCCCCTGCATCAGGCTTTTGGCCGGGCGCTGCTGGAACCTGCAATTGCCAACCTGACGCAGCCGCCCTTTGATGCCGCCGCGATGGATGGCTATGCCCTGCGCGCCGCCGATGCCAACGCCCCCCTGCGCGTGATCGGCGAGGCTGCCGCAGGCCGTCCGTGGGACGGCACCCCCGCCCCCGGCACCGCGATCCGCATCTTTACCGGCGCCCCGGTTCCGTCCGGTTATGACCGCGTTGTCATGCAGGAAAACACCCATCGCGACGGCGACGATCTGACCATCACCGACACCAGCGGCGGTCCGCATATCCGCTTGCGTGGTAATGATTTTTCGCAGGGTGACCGGCTGCCAGCCGGGCGTCGCCTGACCGCCGCCGATATCGGTCTGCTGGCGGCGATGAACGTGCCGCATGTGACCGTCGCCCGCCGCCCCCGCGTCGCAATCCTGGCCGGCGGGGATGAGCTGGTACCCCCCGGTCAGGTGCCGCAGCCGGGTCAGATTGTCAGCTCGAACGACCTTGCCATCGCGGCACTGGTGGCCGAGGCTGGCGCCGACCCGATGATCCTGCCGATTGCGCGTGACACCGAAGAAAGCCTGCGCGCGGGCTTTGCTGCGGCGGCGGATGCCGACCTGCTGGTGACGATTGGCGGCGCCTCGGTGGGCGATCACGATCTGGTCAGCAAGGTCGCGGCCGGGATGGGGATGCAGCAGTCATTCTACAAACTGACGATGCGCCCGGGCAAGCCGCTGATGGCCGGGATGATCGGCAAGGCAGCCATGCTTGGCCTGCCAGGAAACCCTGTTTCAGCAATAACTTGCGCGATCTTATTCATGCAACCTCTGATCCGGCGGATGATGGGACTTGCGGCTCACCACCCGCTGATGCGGGCGCGGCTGGCCATCGACCTTGCGCCCGAAGGGAACCGCCAGCACTATCTGCGCGCGACCCTGTTGCAAGGCGATGACCTGCCACAGATCACACCGTTTCAGGATCAGGACAGCGCCCGCCTGTCGCTGATGTCACAGGCCGATGCGCTGCTGTTGCGCCCGGCCCATGATCCAGCCCGCAAGGCCGGCGAAATCGTCACCTTCCTGCCCCTTTCCCGCTGAGATTAACCGTTTTTTCACTTCGATCAGTTCTGTTTGTTGACGTGATTCGAGGCATGGGTTAGAACAATTATGGAACACGCGGCGGCAGGAATGGGACAGATGCTGACAAAGAAGCAGATCCAGCTTCTGGAATTCATCCAGAAACGCATGGCGCGTGATGGCGTGCCGCCCTCATTCGACGAAATGAAGGATGCGCTGGACCTGCGGTCCAAATCCGGCATTCACCGCCTTGTCACCGCGCTGGAAGAACGGGGTTTCATCCGCCGCCTGCCCCATCGCGCCCGCGCGCTGGAGGTGGTGCGCCTGCCCGACGCGCTGGCCCATCTGACGACCGACACCCCTGCCGCGCCTGCGGGCGGGTTTTCGCCGCGGGTGATCTCGAATGATCGTCCGTCGCGTCCGCGCGGGGCAATCAGCATCGTGGACAGCGCGGCCGTCGACCTGCCCCTGATGGGCCGGATCGCTGCCGGTGTTCCGATCGAGGCGATTTCCGAAGTATCGCACCACATCGCCGTGCCCGGCACGATGCTGTCCGGGCCCGATCACCACTATGCGCTTGAGGTGAAGGGCGATTCGATGATCGACGCCGGGATCAACGATGGCGATGTCGTGGTGATCCGCGAACAAAGCACGGCGGATAACGGTGACATCATCGTGGCGCTTGTCGAGGGGCATGAGGCGACGTTGAAACGCTATCGCCGCCGCGGCTCGATGATCGCGCTGGAGGCCGCGAACCCGGCCTATGAAACGCGCATCCTGCCTGAAGAAAGCGTCCGGGTGCAGGGTCGTCTTGTCGGTCTGATCCGCAGCTATTGAACGCGGTCGGGGCGTGCGATGCGCGCGCCCTGCCTGCGGGTCGATCGGGTCAGTGACCCGCCAGAAACCCCGGCCCCGCCCTCGTCAACAGTTCATCGGCCAGATCGGCGCCCATCGCAGCACCATCCGACACCGAACCCTGACGCGATCCGCTATGGGATACTGCCCCATCCGGCCCAAGGATTTCCCCGCGCAACAACAGCCCCGTCGCGGTCAATTCGGCAAGCCCGGCAATCGGCGTCTGACACGACCCGTCGAGACGGGCAAGAAAAGCGCGTTCCGCCAGAATTCGGTGCCCGGTGTCGATGTGGTGAATGGCGGCCAGCATCGCGGCGACGCTGTCATCACCCGCCCGCCGTTCAACCCCGATGGCGCCTTGGGCGACCGCGGGCAACATCTCATCCGGGTCAATGACGCTGCGCGCAATCTGCGGCAAGCCCAATCGGCTAAGCCCCGCCATCGCCAGAAAGGTCGCGACAGCCACGCCATCGTCCAGCTTTTTCAGGCGCGTCTGCACATTGCCGCGAAATTCGACCAGATGCAGATCAGGCCGCCGATGCGCCAGCTGCGCCCGCCGCCGCAGGCTGGACGATCCGACCACCGCCCCCTGCGGCAGATCCGCAATCATCGCATGATGCGGGCTGACAAAAGCGTCGCGCACATCTTCGCGCGGCAGCAGACAGTCGATCAGCAACCCATCAGGCTGCTGGGTCGGCATGTCTTTCATCGAATGCACCGCGATGTCGATGTCGCCCTGCGTCAGGGCCTCTTCGATTTCGCGCGTAAACAGACCTTTTCCGCCGATCTCTTTCAGCGGGCGATCGATGATCCGGTCGCCCGTGGTCTTGATCACGACGATCTGAAACGCGTCGGCGGGCAGACCATGCGCCGCCATCAGCCGGTCACGCGTCTCATGCGCCTGCGCCAGCGCCAGCGCCGAGCCGCGGGTGCCGATCTTCATGGGGCGGGAGGGGTCGGGAAATTGCGTCATGCGCCAGCCATAACGCCGCCGCCCGCGCTTGACAACGCCCCCCGCCTCGCCTTGATGGGCGCGGCAAGGAGGCCCCATGACGAAACTTCTGCTGCGCGCGCTGGCCGGCGAGACAGTTCCCACCCCGCCGATCTGGATGATGCGCCAGGCCGGCCGCTATCT
>QIRE01000061.1_pt1 | contig 29299 bp, 24 predicted proteins | sample 2940141 | NCBI WGS metagenome assembly QIRE01 (sample SAMN09273532, study PRJNA473421) | Gut metagenome, whole genome shotgun sequencing project. | isolation source: gut tissue | host: Folsomia candida VU population | place: Netherlands: Amsterdam | collected 2016-03-06
CGCCGCGCATGCGGCCGACCTGGCCAAGGAGCATCCCCTCGCCCAGGAACGCGACGACGCGTTGAGCAAGGCGCGATTTGAGTTCCGCTGGACCGATCAGTTCAATCTGGCACTCGACCCCGACACCGCCCGGGAGTACCACGACGAAACGATGCCAGCCGAACCGGCAAAGACCGCACACTTCTGCTCGATGTGCGGCCCGAAGTTCTGCTCCATGCGGATCTCGGCAGACGTCCGAACCTATGCAGAAGAGAACAACCTCGTCACCGCAGAAGACATCGATCGAAAGATCGCACAAGAAATGGCTGCCAAGTCGGCCGAGTTCACTGCCGCGGGCAACCAGGTGTACCTGCCGCTTGAGTCCGTCGAAAGTGTGGGAACCGCTTGAGCGAGCACGACATTGAATTGCTGCCGACCAGCCCGCGAGGGGTCACGCCGACGCGCGTCATGACCGTCGCCGGATCCGATTCCGGTGGCGGGGCCGGGATTCAGGCCGATCTGCGCACCTTCGCGCTGCTCGGACTCCACGGATGTGTCGCGGTCACCGCGGTGACGGTGCAGAACTCGCTTGGTGTCTCGGGTTTCACGGCGATGCCACCGGAAGTCGTTGTCGCGCAGATGCATTCGGTGGTTTCCGACATCGGCGTCGGCGCGGTAAAGACTGGAATGCTCGCATCCGGCGACATCATCAACGCCGTAGCGTCGGCCGCCGACGACCTCGGTATCGGTCGGGGTAGAGATATCCCGCTCGTCGTCGACCCGGTCGCGGCGTCGATGCACGGTGACCCATTACTCGCGACAGAAGCGCTCAATGCGATGCGGAACGCTCTCATCCCGCGGGCAACGGTCGTTACACCCAACCTTGACGAGGTGCGCCTGATCACCGGCATCGACGTCGTCGATGCCACATCTCAGCGTGCTGCGGCGGCAGCGCTTCTCGACCTTGGCGCACAGTGGGCCCTGGTCAAGGGCGGGCATCTGCGCTCGTCGGCGCAGAGTCTCGACCTGCTGTCCGACGGGACGTCGGAGTTCGAGTTTGCTGCCGACCGCATCGACACCCCGCACGATCACGGAGCCGGCGATACTCTCGCCGCAGCGATGACATGTGCTCTCGCACATGGTTATTCGGTTCCCGATGCGATGGGGTTCGCGAAATCGTGGGTCACCGAAGGGCTGCGGTGGGCGTATCCGCTTGGCGCCGGGCATGGACCAGTAAACCCGCTGTGGCGGGTGAGTCGAGAGTGATCCAAAACCCGCCCGTGAGCGGGACCTGAACTCGCTGAGCGCGATCAGCCCTCGCTCACGGGCGGTTTTGGGCTGCGGCGGGCTCACACCACTAGCCGGTAGCCCATCCCCTGCTCAGTGATCAGGTGACGCGGGTGGCCGGGATCTTCTTCCAACTTGCGTCGGAGTCCGGCGAGATACACACGGAGATAATGGTTTTGGCCCGCGTAGGCAGGGCCCCATACAGAATTCAATAGGTCTGCCTGCGTGACCAGCTGGCCAACATTGACCGCGAGGAGTTCCAGAACACCCCACTCCGTCGGAGTGAGATGCACGTCCACGCCGTCGCGGGTCACGCGTTTGGCACTGAGATCAACGGTGAAGCCAGCGGTTTCGACGACTGGTTGATCGGTTCGCGCACCGGTCGCACCACGACGAACGGCCGCGCGGAGTCGAGCCAAAAACTCTTCCATGCCAAAGGGTTTCGTCACGTAGTCGTCAGCGCCAGCGTCGAGCGCGTCAACTTTGTCGAGCGCATCCGTGCGCGCCGACAATACGATGACCGGCACATTGGTCCACCCGCGGAGTCCCTCCAGAACGCGCCGACCGTCCATGTCGGGAAGTCCAAGGTCGAGCACCACAACGTCGGGCCGGTGCCGGGCGGCAAGTTCCAAGGCCTGGGTGCCCGTACTGGCCACGGCAACGTCAAATCCCCTGGCATTCAAATTGATTCGGAGCGCACGAAGCAGCGCAGGCTCATCGTCGACGACGAGAACTTTGGTTCGGTCGGCCATCAGGCGCCTCCGTCGCTCGGTAGGTCGATGACCATCGTGAGACCGCCGCCCGCCGTTTCGGCGGCGTGGACGGTGCCGCCCATCGCTTCGGTGAATCCGCGCGCCACCGCCAGTCCCAACCCGACGCCCGCTGCGGCGTTGCGGTCACCCAGTCGTGCGAACGCGGCGAACATCGAAGCCCGTTCCGGCTCGGACACGCCGACGCCGTGGTCGACAACAAGTATTCGACACCGATGACCGTTGCCCGTCACGTAGCGGGCACTGATGACTACATCAGAACCACTGTGGCGCAACGCATTATCGACGAGGTTGGCCAGGGCACGTTCCAATAGTCCAGCATCGGCGTAGGCGACCACCCCGCGGCAATCGTTGCGCACGGCGTCGGACAGGCTCACGCCGGGCTGCGGACTCAGTCCCGCGACGGCGCGATCGACGACGTCGTCAATCCGTACCAACTCCGGATGCGCGGTAACAACTCCGGCCACCAACCTCGAGGAATCCAGCAGGTTCGTCACGATCGCGGTCAGGTGATCTGTCGAGTCTTCGATGCCCGCTAGCAGTTCCGCAGTATCCGACGGACTGAACTCGACGTCGGTCGACCGAAGACTCGACGCCGATGCCTTGATCGCCGCCAGCGGTGTACGCAGGTCGTGACTGACCGCGGACAACAGTGAACGACGCAGTCGGTCGGTCTCGGAAATGGCCTGGGCCTGCGAGGCCTGTCGGGCAAGCTCGGTACGGGTAACGATGCCCGCCGCCTGCGCCGCAACCGCAACCAGCACCTGCCGGTCACGTGCTCCCAACGTCGGTCCGGCGAGAAGAAGTACAAACTCGTCGCCCGGTGCGGGGCACACCGTGTCCGCCATCTTCTCCGACGTCGGTGGGCGCTCACCAACCGCGCTAACCACCTCAACCGCGGACTCATAGCGTCGGATGAGTGAAATGCCGTCTTGCGCATAGGTTTCGGCAACCTTTGACAACAACTCGTCGATGCCGTCGCCACGCAGTGCCGCCTCAGAGAAAGTCGACAGCAATTCGGCATCCCGGTTTGCCCGAGCCGCCGCGATGCGCCGCGCCGCCGCCGAATCAACAAGAACCGCAACGGCTATGGCTACCGCGCACATCACCACAATCGTGACGACATTGGCTGGCTCGGACACCGTGAACGTATGCCTCGGCTCGGTGAAGAACCAGTTCAGCAGCAAAGCCGAGACCAACGCCGACAGCGCGGCGGGACCCCAGCCGCCCAACAGCGATACCGCGAGGATCACCGCGAAGAAGACCGCTGATTCGCTCCCGACGTTCAGCCAGCGATCCACCAGCCCCATCGCAACGGTGGCAACCGCGGGGACGATAAGCGCGGCCGCCCAACTCAACGGTCGACGGAATCGCGACTTTCGAATATCGAGGTAGTTTCGCCGCGCCACGCTCTCGGTATGGGTCACGATGTGCACATCAATAGAGCCCGACTCCCGAACCACGGCTGCGCCAACACCTTCGGACAGCAACCGCTGCCACCGTGACCGTCGCGACGTTCCCAGGACGAGCTGCGTCGCGTTGACCGAGCGCGCGAAGTCGAGGAGAGCGGTCGGCGTGTCGTCGCCGGTAATGGTGTGAATCTGCGACCGCAACGCCGTCGCGAGGTCGGTGAGTTGGCCGACCGTGCCGCCCGCGCCTACCAAGCCATCGTCGGAAACGACATGTACCGCAACGAGTTCCGCGCTTGATCGCGACGCGATGCGACTGGCCCGCCGCAGCAGGGTCGCTGATTCCGGACCACCCGTGATGGCAACGACGACGCGTTCGCGAGTCTCCCACGTGTCGGTGATCTGGTGTTCTTCGCGGTACGCCGAGAGCGACTCGTCCACGCGGTCCGCGAGCCACAGCAACGCCAACTCGCGCAACGCCGTGAGGTTTCCGCGCCGAAAGTAATTACCGAGGGCCCCTTTAACGCGGTCGGCCGGATAGACCTTCCCGGCAGAGAGCCTCTGCCGCAACGCTTCTGGCGCAATGTCGACCAGCTCGATCTGATCGGCCGCGCGCACGACGTCGTCGGGAACCGTCTCCTGCTGTTTCACGCCGGTGATCTGTTCGACGACGTCGTTCAGACTCTCCAGATGCTGAATGTTGAGCGTCGTGATTACGTCGATGCCAGCGTCGCGCAAATCCGCGACGTCTCGCCACCGCTTGGCGTTCGTTGCTCCAATCGCGTTGGTGTGGGCCAACTCATCAACGAGGACAACCTCCGGCGCGCGGGCGAGCACCGCACCAACGTCCATTTCCCACAGTGTGGTCCCGCGGTAGAAGTACGACGACGGCGCGATCACCTCAAGACCGTCGACGAGCGCGGCCGTCGCTGATCGCCCATGCGATTCGACGACACCCACCACAACGTCGCGCCCGTCCGCTACCTCGGCGTGCGCTTGCTGCAACATCTCGTACGTCTTGCCCACACCGGGCGCACAGCCCAGGTACACGGTGAGCTCGCCGCGGCGGGTGGGCTCGCCGGACACCGATACCTGGGTCATGATTTGACGATACTGGCGCTACCGCCCGACGACCCGGAGGTCATAAATCCGTCTGCCTTATGTTTAGCCACATGACGCGACAACATGGCCCAATCCGATGTTCACGGCGGTGACGTTGACGCGCGGTTGGCCGAGGAAGCCCCACTGGCGGTCGTCGGTGTTGGCCGCGATGATGTCCCGGACGCGGTGGGGGTCCAGGTGCCCTTCGCGAGCGATGCGGGCCACCTGGATGTCCGCGTACGCTTCGCTGATCTGCGGGTCCAGCCCCGACGCCGAGCCGGTGACCGCATCGACCGGGACCGCCGACGCCGCTACGCCGTCCCGAGTGGCAATCAGGTTGCGCCGGGCCTCGATGCGCTTGACCAAATCCGGGTTGTTGGGCCCGAGATTGCTCGACGCCGATGCCGACGGGTCACCGGTGGCCATTGGATCGTCGGCCGAGCCAACGACTCTGGCATGCAGATACCAATCAGCTTCACCTGCGGCCGGACGCGGATCGACGCCGATCATCGACGACCCGACATTGCAACCGCGCGCGTCCGTGATTTGCGAGCCTTCCGCCGACGTCGCGCCGATCCGCGACACCACCCACATCCCGGCCGGGTAGGCCACGCCGAGAATCACAGTCAGTCCGAGCAACAGTGTTACGCCGACGATCAGCTGTCGGGCAAAGAGTTTCGCGATTGTGGTCATTGGTGTGCTCCTATCCCATCCCCGGCAGCAGCCGGACGACCAGGTCGATCAACCAGATACCGACGAATGGGGTGATGACTCCGCCAAGCCCGTAGATCAACAGATTTCGTCCCAACAGTCGTTGCGCGGAACTCGGCCGGTATCGAACTCCCTTTAGCGACAACGGAATCAGCGCGATGATGATCAACGCGTTGAAGATCACCGCGGAGACGATCGCGGAGTTTGGCGAATGAAGGGCCATGACGTTGAGGTCGTTCAACTGCGGGTAGACCACACTGAACATCGCCGGCAGGATCGCGAAATACTTCGCGAGGTCGTTCGCGAGCGAGAACGTCGTGAGCGCTCCCCGGGTGATGAGCAGCTGCTTGCCAATGGCCACCACCTCAATGAGCTTCGACGGGTCAGAGTCGAGGTCAACCATGTTGCCAGCCTCTTTAGCCGCCGACGTTCCGGTGTTCATCGCCAGCCCGACGTCGGCTTGCGCCAGAGCGGGCGCGTCGTTGGTGCCGTCGCCGGTCATCGCGACAAGTCGGCCACCCGACTGCTCAGATCGAATCAGCGCCAACTTGTCCTCTGGCGTTGCCTGCGCAACGTAGTCGTCGACGCCGGCCTGTGCCGCGATGGCAGCCGCGGTCAGCGGATTGTCGCCGGTAACCATGACGGTACGGATTCCCATCGCACGGAGTTCCGAGAATCGCTGTGCCATACCAGGTTTCACCACATCGGACAGTTCGATCACGCCGATCACCCGCGGGGCCTTCGACGGGTCCGCGGCAGCGACCACGAGAGGGGTACCACCGGCGCTGCCGATCGCATCCACTCGGGTGTTGACCTCGGCGGGCACCGTGCCACCTTCGTCGGAGACCCATCCGATCACCGAGTCCGCGGCACCCTTGCGGATGCGACGAATCCCGCTGCCGGACGGTATATCTCGACCGCTCATGCGCGTCTGCGCGGTGAACGGAACCACGACGACACTCTCGGTGTTATCGCCCGCACGGCTAACGAGATCGATGACGAGCGGGTCGCCGCCGGCAGTGCACAGCTCGACGATGCTGCGGCCTTCGGGCGTGTCGTCGGCGAGGCTCGACTCACATGCGGCGATCACCATGTCGGCCTCCGAAACTGTCGGAGCGGGCCACAGCGCCGTCGCGCGGCGGTTACCGAAGGTGATGGTGCCGGTCTTGTCCATCAACAACGTGTCGATGTCGCCGGCAGCCTCGACGGCACGGCCCGACATCGCCAAGACATTGCGCTGGACTAGGCGATCCATCCCGGCGATACCGATCGAACTCAGCAGCGCCCCGATCGTTGTCGGAATGAGGCACACCAGCAGGGCAATCAGCTTGATGGGATCAGCGTCGACGCCGCTGTATGCCTGCATCGGCCCGACCGCGACCACTGCCAGGACAAACACGATGGTCAATCCGGCGAGCAGGATGTCCAACGCGATCTCGTTGGGTGTCTTCTTGCGCGACGCACCTTCCACCAGGCTGATCATCCGGTCGACGAATGACTCCCCCGGCGGTGTCGTGATCTCGACGATGATCCGGTCCGACAGCACAGTTGTGCCGCCGGTAACCGCGCACCGGTCACCGCCAGACTCGCGGATCACCGGCGCTGACTCGCCGGTGATGGCTGATTCGTCAACGGTGGCAATACCTTCCACGACGTCACCATCGCCCGCGATGACCTCACCCGCCTCAACGACGATCCGATCTCCGACGACCAGTTGCGCGCCTCCTATCTCGGTTATCGTGCCATCGGCGTTCAGGCGACGACCGACGGTGTCGCGCTTCACCTTTCGCAGGCTGTCGGCCTGCGCGCGACCCCGCCCTTCGGCAACGGCCTCGGCAAGGTTGGCGAACAAGACCGTAAACCACAGCCAGACAGTAATCGCGAACGCGAAGATCGACGGGTGCCAGATAGCCAGCAGCAATGTGAGCGCGGCGCCGAGGTACACGACGAACATCACCGGATTGCGGGCCTGCGCTTGTGGCGTCAACTTGCGTACGGCCAGCGGTAGCGCCTCAATGAGTTGTCGCGGCGAGAAAGTGCCACTGCGCACGAGGCGGCCACCGCCGTCGGAGGCTTGATCCATTGCCGCCGTTGAACTTTCGGTTGGTTGAGTGAGCGTCATGCCAATGCCTCCGCGATCGGCCCCAGCGCCATCGCCGGGAAGAAGGTGAGTCCGGCCACGAGTACCACCGTGCCGGTGAGTAACCCGCCATACAGAGCGCCGTGGGTGGGTAGCGTCGCGGACGACGTTGATTCCTTCGGGTGTTGCGCCGCCAGCAGCCCGGCGAGCGCGAGTGTGCAGATAATCGGAAGCAGCCTGCCGAACATCATGGCGAAGCCAAGTGAGGTCTGGAACCAATCACTCGTGACGGTGAGCCCGCCGAACGCGCTGCCGTTGTTATTGGACGCGGACGCGAAGGCGTAGAGCACTTCGGAGAAACCGTGGATCGCACTCGGGGAGCCGGGGTCACCGCTGTTGCCCTGGAAGTCGGTTGTCGAACCCAACAGCACACTGATCGCGGTTCCTGTCAACACGAGCGCCGGCATCACGAGTACCGAAAGCACCGCGACGGTGATCTCGCGCTGACCGATGTGTTTCCCCAGGAAGAGCGGGGTACGACCGACGAGCAGACCACCGACGAATACCGCGATGACCGCTAGCACCAGCAGTCCGTACAGGCCGGTGCCAACGCCACCGGGCGCCACCTCGCCCAGCAGCATGTTCCACAGCAATGCGCCGCCACCTGCGGGGGAATAGCTGTCATGCGCGGAGTTGACCGCGCCGGTCGACGTTCCGGTCGTCGCAACGCCGAAGAGAACTGAGCCGGCCACGCCGAACCGCTGTTCCTTCCCCTCCAGCATCCCTCCCGCGGCGGAACCCGCAATGCCGCTGGCGTGCGACTCCGCAGACCACGCGATCGTCAGAATGACTCCGAACAGGGCCGTCATCACGCCGAGCAGGGTGAGCCCCTGGCGCTGATCGCGGACCAACGTTCCGTAGGTGCGCGTCAACGCCACCGGGATGATGAGGATCGCGAGTATCGACACCACGTTGGACAACGGCGTCGGGTTGGAGAACGGATGCGCCGAGTTGGCCGACAGGGTGCCACCACCGTTGGTGCCGAGCAGCTTGATGGCTTCCTGGGAGGCGAACGGTCCGACGACGCTGCGGTGCGCGACACCGTCGAGCCCAGTAAAGTCGAAGCCCGACTTGAACGACTGAATTGCGCCCTGCGTCAACAGGATTCCGGCGACAATGATGGCAAGCGGCAGGAGGATGCGCAGGCAGCCCCGGACCAGGTCGACCCAAAAGTTACCGAGCTGTTTGTCGCCGCGGCTCGTGATGCCCCGAATGAGCGCAATGGCAACGGCAAGCCCCACGGCCGCGGACACGAAGTTCTGGACCGCTAGCCCGGCCATCTGAGCCAGGTTGCCCATGACGGCCTCCGGCGAATACGACTGCCAGTTGGTATTTGTCACGAATGACACCGCGGTGTTGAACGCGGTCGCCGGATTGACCGACGGTCGTCCACCTGACATGGGAAGCCATTGTTGGAGGCGTTGTAGCGCATACAGGAACACGACGCTGACGACACTGAACGCGACGACGGCGACCGCGTAGCCGACCCACGTCTGTCCGCGTTTCGGGTCGACGCGACCAACGCGATAAAGCAGGCGTTCGACGCGCAGATCGCGGGTGCTCGTGAAGACGTGAGCCATGTAGTCGCCGAGTGGCACGTATGCCGCGGCGAGAATGAAGACGACGAGCAAGAGTTGCAACGCCGCAGAAAGATTCGACGCAGCGAGGGTCGACGACATCTAGAACCTCTCCGGGAAAACCAGGGCAACGACCAGAAAGGCGATTACACCGATCGCTATCACCAACAGCGCGACGCTTACCGCGCCGGCGGCCGTCACGGAGTGACCCGCCGCGCGACAGCCCGGATCGCGACTACACATAGCGCGAACCCGACGACAATCGCGCCGAGGTAAGCCACATCTGCCATTTGCCCTACTCCTCAGTTGACCGATCCGTTGTGATCGTGAGGAGTTCACTATCGACGCGCGGCGGCCGCGCATCGACGCTCTTAACGCGTTTAATACGCGCTTACCAGGCGGTTCTACGAAATCTTTACGGGGAGGCTGGATGCGCGAGCGGCGCCCGGTACTGCACGTCGTCGGCGGTCAGGGACATGAATACGTCCTCAAGCGACGCCGTCGCCGTCGACAGCTCGTGCAGCGTCACGCCATTGCTGGCCGCCAGGTCGCCGACTTGTTCGGAACGAACGCCGTCGACGATCAACTCGGGTCCGTTCGCCCCCGCGACGCCCTGCACAGCAATTCCATTGCGCGTCAGGACCTCGCCGAACTGCTGCAGTTGCGGGCTGCGCACGCGCACCGTCGTTCGCGCCGACTTAGTGAACTCACCGATCGAACAATCCGCGATGATGCGGCCGCGCCCGATGACAACGACATGATCGGCCGTCAGCGACATTTCGGTCAGCAGGTGCGACGACACCAACACCGTCCGGCCCTGTGCCGCGAGTTCCTTCATGAACATGCGGATCCACACGATGCCTTCCGGGTCGAGCCCGTTGACCGGTTCGTCGAGCAGCAGAACCGGCGGATCGCCCAACAGCGCGGCGGCCAAACCGAGGCGCTGCGACATACCCAGCGAGAATCCACCCGCACGCTTGCCCGCGACGTCGGGTAGCCCCACCTGGGCGAGCACGTCGTCGACACGGCGGGTGCTAATTCCGTTGGCGGCCGCAAGCCAGCGCAGGTGTGCTCGCGCGCTGCGATTCGGGTGCACCCACTTGGCGTCGAGCAGTGCCCCGACCTGCCGCAACGGGGATTCGAAGTCTTGATACGGCTGGCCGTCGAAGTGCACGCGACCGGCAGTCGGTTGATCGAGTCCGACCATCATTCGCATAGTCGTCGTCTTGCCGGCCCCGTTGGGACCGAGGAACCCGGTGACCACCCCGGGCCGCACGGTGAAAGAGATGTCGTTGACAGCGACGGTTCGGCCGTACACCTTGGTGAGGTTCTCGACGGTGATCACGCCGTCGAGCCTAGTTGGTCGACAATCGCATTTGTCGTAGGTCACGCGCCCTTAATCACGCCGCGGCGACGACGCCTGCGCCCAGAACCGTTGCGGGATCCGTCCCGCACGTCGTGCCGCATAGCCGGCGATGACCGCGTGCGACATGGCGGTCGCCATCAACTCCGGGTCGTCGGCTCGGGTCACCGCGGTCGCCAACAGCACTGCGTCGCAGCCAAGTTCCATCGCCAACGCCGCATCGCTCGCGGTTCCAATGCCCGCGTCGAGTACCACCGGCACGCTTGCGCGCGCCACGATCATCTCGATGTTGTGCGGGTTCCGGATGCCGAGGCCCGTGCCGATCGGCGAGCCGAGCGGCATCACCGCGGCCACGCCCACGTCCTCCAGCCGCGACGCGAGGATCGGATCATCGTTCGTATACGCCAGGACGTCGAAGCCATCCGCAACGAGTACACGCGCGGCGTCGAGCAATTCGACTGGATCCGGGAGGAGCGTGGTGTCGTCGGCGATGACCTCGAGTTTCACCAGGTTGGTACCAACTGCCTCCCGGCCTAGCTGGGCGGTCAGCACCGCCTCGGCGGTGGTGTGGCAACCAGCGGTGTTGGGCAGGATGCCGACGCCGATGCGCCGCAGCATGTCCAGCAATCCCGTCCCCGACGTCGGGCCGATGCGCCGCATGGCAACCGTGGTCAACTCGGTCCCCGACGCCACGAGCGCGCGTTCCAGCACGGCCAGATTGGCAGCACCCCCGGTGCCGGTAATCAGTCGGGACCCAAACTCCCGACCGGCGACAACGAGTGGGGCACCGAGGGCGTCACCCACCCTGGACCGCCGTCACAATGTCGATCTCCGCGCCGATCGGTACCTGTCGAGCCCAATCTCCCTGTGGCACAACAAAACCGTCGATGGCGACCGCGATGCCGGTGTCGGGGAGGTCGAGAAAATCGACGAGCCCGGCGACGGTGATGTCGGCAGCAACCTCGCGGTCGTCGCCGTTGACGGTAATTTCCATTAGTTCTCCTCAGCTAGCAGGTCCATGACGCGGGCCGCGGTGTACGGCGCCAAGACGATCCCGTTGCGACCATGGCCGGTCGCCACGACGACCCGACTCGACACCCGCTCGATTATCGGTAGTCCATCGGCAGTCACCGGCCGCAGTCCGGCTCCGACTTCGACGACGTCGTAGGTGCGCAGCCCAGGCATGATCTCGCACGCGTCGGCGAGAAGGTCGAGAACACCACCGACCTGTGGTGTTCGGTCGTCGGCGGTCAGGGGCTCGTACTGGGTCGCACCAACCACAACGCCGTCGGAACGCGGGACGAGGTATACCCCGCGGCTGTCGATCCGCCCCCGAACCACGTGCGTCGGCGGCGCCACCGACCATTGTGTGCGTCGCAACCGCAGCACTTCACCCTTAGCGGGATGCAGGTGGATGGCGGGGCACAGCGACGGGCTGTCGAGTCCGGCCGCGATGACAATCTGGTCGGCGGCCAACGATTCGACATCGGTGACCGCCTCCTCGACGAACACCGCACCCGCCGCTTCAGCATTGCGTCGTAGGGCGTCGAGGAGTCGTCGGTTGTCGACGGCCATCTCGCCGCGCGCGAGGTAGCCACCCTGGCATCGACTGCTGAGCGCTGGTTCTACTCGACGAACCGCGTCGAGCGCGATCAGCCGGTCGGCGACCGCCGGGTCCGTTGACCACACGAACCGCGCCAATTGTTCCAAGTATTTGGTGTCGGCCGCCGACACCGCGACGAACAACGAGTCGGAGGCAGTGCGGACCGTCGAATCACCGAGTCGTTCCAGCAGCCCCGGCCAACTACGGACCGATTCCGCCGACATGGCTAATAACTCTTCTTCACCGGGATGACCTTCACCAAGTGAGCCGAGCATGCCGGCCGCGACGTCGGAGGCGCGCCTGCGGCGGCCCGCGTCATAAACGGTGACCTGCCAACCGCGGTCGACGGCGCGCAGCGCGACGCTCAGTCCGATGACACCGCCGCCAACGACAGTGAGACGCATGTGATGTCCTCCCTTCGCCGGCATTACCCGGATCAGGTACAACGGTCAGCGACGATGTGGCCGCACTCTCAGCCCGACCCGTGTCTGAACGCGACACCCTCGGACTCCCGTGATCTCTACGCCTAGCCTACCGTTGCGCATGTGGACCGCCTTCAACGACTGAACTCCGCACATCTGTACCTGTGCACCGATGCCCGCCGCGAGCGCTCCGATCTGTTGGACTTTGTCGCGGCTGCCCTCGACGGTGGCGTCGACATCGTTCAGCTGCGGGACAAGGGGTCAGTAGGGGAAGCCCAATTCGGCACGTTGGAAGCCGGGACCGAACTCGACCTACTGGCCGAGCTGCGCGAATTAACCCAGGCCGCCGGTGCGCTGTTGGCGGTGAACGATCGCGCCGACATCGCCGTGGCGGCTAACGCCGATGTCCTGCACGTCGGGCAGGGCGACCTGCCCATCGCGGCCGCGCGCGCCATAGTCGGCAAGGACATGATCATCGGTCTGTCGACGCACGCCGACGACGAGGCCCGCGCCGCCGCGACCGCAGCGGGCATCGACTACTTCTGCGTCGGGCCATGCTGGCCGACGCCAACCAAACCCGGACGTGCCGCGGCGGGCCTCGACCTAGTTCGGACAGCGGCATCCCTGACAGGAACGTCACCTTCGACGGGCCGCCCGTGGTTCGCGATCGGCGGCATCGACGAGGCCCGTCTACCCGAGGTACTCGACGCGGGTGCGCGGCGAATCGTCGTGGTGCGGGCCATCACCGCCGCTGCCGACCCGGCGGCAGCCGCGCGCTCACTGCGTGCCCGCGTCGTCGGCAATGGCTAGTCCGTCAGTCGGGCAGGTTGGCCATCCGCTCCCGCAGCGCTGCCCAACTCCCGCTGAAACCCGGATGCAGCGGCAGCGAATCGACCTCGGACTCGGCGACCCAGCGTAGTTCCGCGGATTCACCGTTCGCGGTAGTTGCGACGCGGGTATCGACGTCGGCGATCACCGTCGTATAGGTCCAGCCGCTGGGCGCCGAATGCGTCACGAGCGCGGCTCGCACCCGCAAGTCAGTGTCGCCAATGCCCGCTTCTTCATCGGCTTCGCGAACCGCGGTGTCCACCGCACTCTCATGCGAGTCTCGAGCTCCGCCGGGTAGTCCCCAGGTTCCGCCCTGATGCGACCAAACGGCCCGATGCTGCAACAGAATTGCGGTCTGTCCATCTTCGAGCGGCGCACGCAGGAGTAGTCCAGCCGCGCCGTGTCGCCCCCAGTAGCGCGATCCGTCCGGGTCGAAAACCCAGCCGTCGCCATCTCCTCGCACGCGAGCCTCCAGTGTCGCAGCCAACAATTCGTCCGGCCCGGTAGGGCCCGAGATGCTACCGACCCGCTCGGGCCGTAGTTCAAACGTAGGCGAGTTAGTCCCGCACTGCTACCGCATCCGGTACTAGGGTCAATAGGTGAGCCCGCATACGCGAGAAGCACGTTCACGAGAGTGAGGAAACACCGGTGGCCGGCGACGCATCTCCAGTGCGATCAAGGCTGGCACGCGCATCCAAAACCGGCGCTGCCAAATCCGGCGAGGGCAAGCGCGTCGAACGAACTCTCAAACCGTTCAGTAGCGCAACGACGCTGTCCGCCGAACGCGCGTCGGGCCGTCCCGCGGAACCACCGATCCGACGTGCCCTGACCGACCGACGCAAGCTCGTCGCATCTGCTCGCGAAAATGCTCGCTCCCCTCTCGAGTCCGCGCGACACCTGGCCACGTCGAGTCTGGGCAAACTGATCGCGATGGCCATTGGTCTCGCGTTGGCGTGCTTCTTGAGCGGTTGGTACGCATCGTCGACGTTGGACAACCGGACGCAAACCTTGCAGGAAACGCTGAGCCACACCGAACCGCTGTCGGAGTCATCACAGGTGATCTACAGTTCGCTGTCGATCGCCGACGCCGCGGCAAACGCCGCCTTCATTTCCGGCGGGCTGGAACCCCCGGCGTTGCGCGCACGCTATGCCAACGCCATCGCAACCGCGACCAACTCGCTCGTCATCGCCGCGAGTAACACCTCCGGCGCCGCGATGTCCTCGTCGCCCGATGAACCGATTGACCCGGTGCACGCCGACCTCGCGATTCTCTCTACCAAGATTCCCGTTTACACCGGCATCATTGAAACGGCGCGCACCAATAACCGTCTCGGTAACCCGGTGGGTACCGCCTATCTCGGCCAGGCATCGTCGCTCATGCAGGACACAATTCTCCCTGCGGCTCAACGGCTTTACGAGCGACGCTCAGCTGCGATCGCCGACCCGCAGCGCGCGCTAACCCAGCCGCCCTGGGGCCTATACGTCGTACTCACCCTCGTGCTTATCTGCCTCATCCTTAGCTCGGCTTACCTGAGTCGACGTACCCGACGTCGCTTCAACTTCGGCGTCCTCATCGCGACCATCGTGATGATTATCGGACTGACCTGGCTGTTGGCCGCGGGCCTTATGTCGGTTGCCGCTACCAATGACGCAAAGAACAACGGCGCTGATCCGCTTCGGCAGTTGACCCAGGCAAGGATCGAGACGCAGCAGGCGCGGTCCGCGCAGACCTTGTCGTTGGTTCGTCGGGACCAGACATCGCTCGAACAGAACTATCTCGACGCCACCGAGTCGATCGCGGCGACGCTCAATGATGTTGCGGCACAGCGTAGAGCCGGATCCGCAACGTCGGTGTCCGACGACATATTGAACAGAGCCATCGCGGCGCGCAATGGGTGGTTCAAAGCCAACACCGAGGTCAACCACTTGGTCTCTATCGGCGATTTTCGCGGCGCAAGCGCACTCACCGTCGATGACACTCCCAACTCCGCGGCCCACTACTACGCCGAGCTGGACGATGCGCTGGTTGAGGCAATCACCAGTTCGCGCACCGTATTCCGCGACGACATCAACACCGCCCAGCGCGTCCTCGGCTTCTCTGGCAACGGCATTTGGATATTGGGCATCATCGCCGCACTTGCCGCACCCATCGGACTGGTGCCCCGAATCCGGGAGTACATGTGATGCGACGTTCCAGGATGCGCCGACGCGCAACTTTGCTTGCCGCACTTAGTGTTGCGGCCATCGTGGTGAGCGCATGCGTGTCGTTTCCGGCGCCGGAAAGTCAGCCGCCGGTGGTCACGGCAACTCCACCAACGCCGGCGGGCGTCGAAACGAATGTCTCTCGCGAGCCAGCGCCGAATGAATCCTGCAATCCATCGTTGACATTGCGGCCCTCACCGCTCCCCCAGCCCGGTCAAATGGCTCCACAGACCACGATGGCCGCAATCTACGGACGTGGTCGGTTGATCGTCGGGCTAGATATCGGTAGCAACCCGTTCAGTTTTCGCGACCCGCTGTCGGGCGACATTATGGGATTCGACGTCGACATCGCCCGCGAGATCGCTCGGGCAATCTTCAACACCCCCGACCGCATCGAATACCGCGTCCTCAGCTCCGCCGACCGTATCGACGCGCTGCGGGGCAACAGAGTTGATGTCGTGGTCAAGACGATGAGCATTACCTGCGAGCGTATGCGGGACGTCGCCTTCTCTGCCCCGTACTACATTGCGTCACAACGCATTCTGGCGATGCGTAACTCAAAAGTCGAAGCTCCATCCGACCTAGCAAACCAGCGCGTCTGCGTGGCGCGCGGAGTCACCTCGATCGGTCGGCTCCAGCACCTCGTTCCGACGGTGAAGATGGTCGAGACAACAACCTGGGCCGACTGCCTGGTGCTGTTGCAACAGGGTGAGGTGGCAGCGGTATCCACCGATGACGCCATTCTCGCCGGGCTCGCCGTACAAGATCCCTGGCTACAGGTTGTTGGGCCGGGACTCGGCACCGAGTACTACGGCGTCGGAATCCCCCGCGGACAGGACGACATGGTGCGATTCGTGAATGCTGTCCTCGCCAACATCACCGCGAGCGGGCGATGGCAGGAAATCTACAACGCTTGGCTGTCGGTCCTCGGCCCGCAGTACATCGCTCCCAAACCGGTCTATCGGGACTAATCATGACCTCTCCAACTGAACGCAACGACGTTAGCGCCGACGATCCCGACGACATCGAACCCGTTGGTACCCAAGCGGTCCCGTTCGACCCGTTTGCCGACGATGACGTTGACGACGGGGAACACGAGGCAGCAGAACACGAGGACGACGATGTCCATTCGGACGGTCAGACAACGTCGATGCCGACAGCGCCCGTCGTCGAGCGGCGCTCCGACTCATCGTCGTCGGGGCGGACGCGGCGGCTGATTCCATCGCGGCGTTCACTGGTCCACGACCGACGGTTGGGTAGCAATCTCGTTGAGCTGCCTAGCATTTCCGATACCGACCCCGCCGACGCCGTCATCGACAACCCAGTCATCGTCGAGAAGAAGCGCGTGTGTTGGAACTGCGGCAAACCCGTGGCCCGGGAGTCTGGTCCCGACGCCGGGCCGCTCACCGGGGACTGTCCGCACTGCGGTTCGCGCTACTCGTTTGTCCCGGGACTTGCCAAAGGGACAGTCGTCGCCGAACAGTACGAGATCGAAGGCGCCATCGCGCACGGCGGTATGGGCTGGATCTACCTCGCAACCGACCACAACGTGTCCGACCGGCCGGTGGTTCTTAAGGGCCTACTCAATTCGTCAGATTCGGATGCGCAGGCTGTCGCACTCGCGGAACGACAGTTCCTCGCCTCCGTCAATCATCCCGGCATCGTAAAGATCTACAACTTCGTCGAGCACACGACCAGCGACGGTTACCGATTCGGCTACATCGTGATGGAGTACATCGGCGGCCAGACGCTCAAGCAATTGACGTCCCGTGCACCCGGAGAACCCAAGGAGTCCGGAGAACCCAAGGAATTAGCGAAACTCCTTCCGGTCGAGCAAGCCATGGCGTACATGCTCGAGGTGCTCCCCGCCATTGGCTATCTCCATTCGGTCGGGTTGGTCTACAACGACGTCAAGCCAGACAACATCATGGTCAGTAGCGACGAGGTGAAGCTCATCGATATGGGCGCCGTAGCACCGATCAATAGCTTCGGGCATCTCTACGGGACACCGGGATTCCAGGCGCCCGAGATCGTCAAGACCGGTCCGCAGATCCAAACCGACATCTACAGCATCGGCAGAACCCTTGCGGTACTGACGATTCCGATACCCATGGTCAACGGGCAGTACGTTGCCGGGCTACCCGACGTCGCCGACGTTGCCGAGTTTGAGCAGAACCCGTCGTTCCATCTACTCCTACAGCGCGCCACCGCCCCCGACCCCGCGGACCGATTTTCCAGTGCCGAGGAAATGACCACACAGGTCCTCAACGTTCTGCGTGAAACCGTCGCGGTCCACACGGGCGTCCCGCGACCCGCATTGTCGACGGTGTTCACGCCACCACGCTCGACGTTCGGCGCCGACCTGCTCCTCGCACCACTTGACGCGTTCTTCGACCCCGAACAGACGCCGTTCTACGACCCCGCCGACATCGCTCGCGCACTACCGGTTCCGCTCATCAATCCGAACGATCCCGCCGCGCCGCTCCTCACCTCGGCGGCGCTGAGCGATCCACGCCAGATTCTCGACTCGGTTCGCGCGGCCCGCGCCAATGGATTCCCGCAGCTCGCAGGTGCCGTCGGTGCACACCCGTCGATTGAAATGGAACTCGTGGAGGTGCGCGCCTATCTGGAACTCGGTGACGTCGACAGCGCATTGGAAGCACTCTCGTCGATCACCGCCGCGTATGGCGACAACTGGCGTATCGATTGGTATCTCGGCATTTGCGCGCTGCACAACGACGAGCCGGAGCTGGCTTTCGAGCGTTTCAACGATGTCCTCGAAGTGATGCCCGGCGAGATTGGACCCAAGCTCGCCGTCGCAGGGACCGCCGAATTGATCGGGAGATGGATCAAAGCCGAAAAGGCCACGGCCGCTTCGTCGGCGGCAAAAGCCAGTGACTGGTACCGCATCGCCGGCCACCACTATCACGACCTCTGGTTCACCGACCATGGCATCGTCACCGCCGCATTCGGTTGGGCCAGAATAGAATTGGCTGCTGGGAGCATCGAGGACGCGATCCGCCCGCTCGACGACGTGCCATCGACGAGTCGACACTACGCAACCGCACGCGCCACGGCGATCCTTGTTCTGGTCCACGGACGACCGTCGGCCGATGTCACCTACGACCAGCTGACGCGCGCCGCGGCGCGGTTGGAACAGATGGCGCAGAACGAGCGCTACCGATCGCGGCTGACGCTGATCGTGCTCGGCACCGCCCTTGGCTGGATCACCGCCCATCCGCCAACCGAGCCGCTCGGCGAATTCCTCGGCTATCCGTTCACCGAGGCTGGTCTACGGGTGGGCACCGAGCAGTCCCTTCGACGGCTCGCGCACCGCACCCGCAACAACCGCGCGCATCGGTTCATGCTGGTGGACTTGGCCAACTACGTCCGGCCAGAAACACTCTTCTAGCCCGCAGCGATTAGCTCCGCAGCCTGTCTGGCGATTGCGAGTTCTTCGTTCGTCGGCACCACGAGGACGGTGATCGCCGAATCATCGGTCGAGATGCGACGAGGTTCCTTGCTGCGCACCATATTTCGTTCAGGATCGACGACGATGCCGTAGTTCTCCAAGCCAGCCAACGCATCCGCACGCACCGACGTCGCGTTCTCCCCGACGCCCGCGGTGAAGGTGATGACGTCCACGCGACCAAGCTCAATCATGTACGCCCCAATGTAGCGGCGGAGTCGGTGAATGTAGACGTCGTAGGCGGCCCGCGCCCGGTCGTCACCATCGGCCATGCGCTCGGTCAGAGTGCGAAAGTCGTTCTCTCCGGCCATGCCGCGCAGCCCCGACTTCTTGTTCAACAGCACGTCAATCTCGTCGACGCCAAGGCCACCAACGCGCGCCAGTTGCAGCATCACGCCGGGGTCGAGATCACCGCTGCGAGTGCCCATCACAAGCCCTTCGAGCGGAGTCATTCCCATCGAAGTGTCGATCGGCGAACCGCCAGCGATGGCCGACGCCGACGCACCGTTCCCCAGGTGGAGCACAATCTGATTGAGGTCGGAGTATTTGCGACCCAACACATCTGCGGCCATCTGCGAGACGTACTCGTGGCTGGTGCCGTGAAACCCGTAGCGCCGCACGGCGTACTGCTCGGCAACATCGCGGTCGATCGCGTAAGTGGCAGCGGCGTCGGGGAGTGAGTGGAAGAAGGCGGTATCGAAAATCGCTACCGACGGGGTGGCCGGGAATAGCTCGCGGGCCGCGCGGATACCGACGAGATTGGCTGGATTGTGCAACGGCGCAAGTGGAGAGATCCGTTCGATCTCGGCGACAACGTCGTCGGTGATCAGCGTGGGCCGGTAGAACGAGCGTCCGCCATGCACCACGCGATGTCCAACGGCACACAGGTCGGCGTTCGCGACGTCGGTGCCGTTTGCCGCGAAGAACTCCATCGCCCGGGAAATGGCGGCCTGATGATCGGCGAGGGGCGCTTCGTCGGATTCGGTCGTGCCATTTTGGGTATGCGTGATCACGGACGCCGACTCGCCGATCCGCTCGGCTAACCCGTCAGCGATCACCTCACCCGAAACTGGATGCACCACTTGGTATTTCAGCGATGACGACCCCGCGTTGATCACCAGCACCGGCTGGTCGGCTCGAAGTCTCGCGTTCACGATTGACCTCCGTCTGCGGTGGCAGTCAAGTTCTGGGCTTGGATCGCGGTGATGGCAACGGTGTTGACGATGTCAGCAACAAGGGCCCCGCGCGATAGGTCGTTGATCGGCTTATTGAGACCCTGCAGGACGGGGCCGATGGCAATCGCTCCAGCGCTGCGCTGAACGGCCTTGTATGTGTTGTTGCCGGTATTGAGGTCGGGGAAGATGAGGACCGTCGCCTTACCTGCGACTGGCGAGTCAGGCATCTTTGTCTCTGCCACCGACGGCTCGATTGCGGCGTCATATTGAATTGGCCCATCCACCAACAGTTTTGGATCTCGGGCGCGCACCATCTCGGTGGCCGAGCGCACCTTGTCGACGTCGGCTCCCGTACCGGATTCACCGGTCGAATACGAGAGCAGTGCGACTAGCGGGTCGATCCCAAAGGCCGCGGCTGTCTCCGCAGATGAAATGGCGATGTCGGCTAGCTGCGTGTCCGTTGGGTCGGGTACCACCGCGCAGTCACCGTAGGTCAGGACCTTGTCGGCGAGACACATGAAGAACACCGATGACACAGTTTCGACACCCGGCTTGGTCTTGATGATCTCGAACGACGGTCGGATGGTGTGAGCCGTCGTATGGATGGCCCCCGACACCATGCCGTCGGCCATGTCTAGGTGCACCATCATTGTGCCAAAGTACGACACGTCGCGCATCAAGTCGCGGGCCTTGTCGAGCGCCACATTCTTGTGTTTACGCAGTTCAGCGTAGATCTCGGCGAAGCGCTCGGTGTACTCATTGTCGAGCGGATTGATGATGTCAACGCCGGTGAGGTCGACGTCGAGGTCCGCGGCGCGTTGCTCAATTACCTTGCGGTCACCGAGTAGCGTTAACCGCACCACCGAGCGTCGAAGGAGTTGCCCAGCGGCCTTGAGGATCCGATCCTCTTCACCTTCGGGCAGCACAATGTGTTTGGGATCTGCCTTCGCTCGCGCGACAAGTTGGTATTCGAACATCTGAGGCGTGACGACCTCCGGAATGTCGAGGTTGACCTCGGCCAGCACTCGATCAACGTCGATGTGCTCTTCCATCAGCGCCAACGCCGCTTCGATCTTGCGGGCCGACTGGCCACCAACGCGGCCGCGCGTGTGCGCGGCGATCCGTGCGGTCTCGTAGGTTCCCTGTTCGCAGCAGACGATTGGTAGCGTCGGGTGCAGGCCGGTGACCAGGGCCTGGATCATCGGATGAGGTTTAAGTCCACCATTGAGGATAATCCCCGACAGTCGCGGGAAGCCCTGTGCCGCATTGGCATTGACGAGCGCCAACAAGACATCAGAACGATCCGCTGGGGTAATGACGACGGTGCCCTCGATGAGTCGTTCCAAAATATGCTCGACGGTCATGCCGCCGACCATGACGTTGAGCGCTTCACGATCAAGTAACTCTTCATCCCCGCTGTAGAGGAAACCGCCGAGCGCGTCCCGAAGCTCAGCCATCGTCGGAGCGCTGAGGATCGGCACTTCGGGAAGGACCCAGGAGGCAACACCGACGTCGGAGAGTCCGGACTTGATCGCGTTAAGTTCCGCTGGTTCGCAGCGGTTCGCGATGACGGCGACAGCCGTAGCATGCGCGGAGGCTATTTCGGCGAGTGCGTGTTCGGCCACTCCCCGGATCTCATCCGGAGTACGGCCGGATGCGTTGAGTGCCAACACCATTGGACTCGAAAGATTGGCTGCGATGCGCGCGTTGTAGCCCAGTTCCGACGGATTCCCAACGTCGGTGTAATCAGACCCGACGACGAGTACCGTGTCACACTGGTCCCGCACGATGTGGAATCGAGCCACTATCTCCGCGATAGCGCCATCGGGATCGTCGTGCACTTGGTCGTAGGTGACGCCGATGCATTCGGCGTAGTCGAGGTCCACCGAATCGTGGGCCAGGAGCATGTCGAGGATGTAATCCCGCTCGCCCTCCGACGTCGCCCGAGATATTGGGCGAAAGATACCGATGCGGCCGCCCGTCGCCGATAGAAGGGCCAACAACCCCAGCGCGATCGTCGACTTTCCGGTCTCACTCTCTGAGGAAGCGACGTAAATGCTGTTCGACGTCACCATGTCTGAAGGCATGGGATCTACCCTATCTGCCATGGACGACACGATGGAGACATCACGTCGCGAATTCCTCAGCGCACGATCGCGCGAACCACCAGATCGGCAGCCTCGTCGTCGGAGATTGCTCCCTCGGGGATCAGCATGAAGGAGTAAATGGCGCGGACCATGAACTCGGCGGCCGCGGCCGGATTCGGGTACAGCTGCGCACCGATATCGGGTTCCAGGTCGCCGATGGCCGCCCCGATAATCTGGTGGATCAGCGTCGGACCGGTGCTCCCCGACGTCGAGATAAGCGACCGCACAATCTCTTCCGGCTCATTGCGCAGAATGTACTGCAGCGCCTCGTGTTCGCGGATATAGCGCAACGTCTCGATGACCTGGGTACGAACCTTGCCGGTCGCGTCGGGTTGCGTATCGGACCATTGTTTCAGCTGATCGCGCAGCAACGACACTTCGCGCTCGATGATCGCAGCGACGAGCGCGTCGCGGCCACCAAACATTCGGTAGGCGGTGGCCCGGGCGACGCCAGCCTGCCTGGCCACCGACGTAAGGCTCAGCGCTTTGGCGCCGAAGCGTGACACCACCGCCACCCCGACGTCGACCATCCGTTCACGATCCATACCGACGGTTAGACCTGAAGGTTGCGCAACCGCGGCGCGAGGTCGCGAGAGAAATTGTCGAGGAACCGACGCTGGTCGTGGCCGGGCGCGTGGAAGACCAGGTGGTTGAGGCCGGCGTCGGTGTAAAACTTGACCTTCTCGACTGCCTCGTCGGGGTCGGACGCGACGATCCAGCGCTTGGCGACTTGCTCGATCGGCAGTTCGTCGGCGAGGCGTTCCATCTCCGTCGAGCTGTTCACGCTGTGCTTCTGCTCCGGCGTCAACGAAAGCGGCGCCCAGAATCGCGTGTTCTCCAGGGCAAGCTCGGGATCGGGATCGTACGAGATCTTGATCTCGATCATTCGATCGATCTCCTCGAAGTTGCGCTCGGCCTTAGCCGCTCCCTCCTTCACGGCGGGGATCAGCTTCTCGGTATAGAGCTCGACGCCCTTGCCCGACGTGCAGATGAAGCCGTCGCCCGCACGTCCGGCGTACCGTGCGACGACCGGACCGCCGGCGGCAACGTACACCGGGATCGGTTGCGCCGGAATGTCATACATGTACGCACCCTGGGTGTGGTAGTACTCGCCGTCGAAGTCGACTTCCTCACCCGTCCAGAGTTGACGCATCAGGGCGATGGACTCGCGGAGACGCGCGAACCGCTCCTTGAACTCCGGCCATTCACCTTGGAATCCCGTCGCGTACTCGTTGAGCGCTTCGCCCGAACCAACGCCAAGCATGATGCGCCCTGGGTAGAGGCATCCCATGGTGGCGAACGCCTGCGCAATGACGGCTGGGTTGTAGCGGAACGTCGGGGTCATCACCGACGTTCCGATCTGCACCCGCTTGGTGCGCTCGCCTACCGCAGCCATCCACGCGAGCGAGAAGGGCGCATGACCGCCGTTGTGCCGCCACGGCTGAAAGTGGTCGCTCACCGCGACCGAGTCCATGCCCGCTTCCTCGGCCGCAACCGCGATTTCCACCAGCTCACGCGGGTCAAACTGCTCGGCGGACGCCTTGAAACCAAGCTTGAGTTCCATAGACACGAGTTCCTCCTGGAGGTCAGCGCAGCGCGCGTCGGATCGTTCGTCCTAACGGTGTTCCTGATATCTGTTCTACCCGCTCGCATGCCGACGTCGGACGGCGCCCAGTCCTTCGCTTGACTTCAAGTGAACTTGAAGTTCTACGGTGGTCGGCATGAGTATGGAATCGGTCGCATGGGACACCATGTACAAATCCTCGACGTCGCCGACTCAACGTCGCCTCAACCGCGACGGTCGCGCGACGTTAAAACGGATCGTCGCCTTTGTTGCCCCGCGGCGCACGACGATCATCGTCTTCCTCGCACTCAGCGTCGTTGCCGCGATACTGACGGTCCTGACACCGATCCTTGCCGGTCGGGTCGTCAACCTGATCACCGACGGCGGTCCATCCGGAGCAATTGTCGCAATCGCAGCGGCTATCGCGGGATTAGCGCTCGCGGAGACAGCGGTCGGGCTCACCGTGCGCTGGCTATCCGCGTCGCTCGGTGAAGGTTTGATCTACGACCTGCGGCGCACGGTGTTCGACCATGTGCAGCGCATGCCGATCGCCTTCTTCACTCGCACCCGCACCGGCGCGTTGGTGAGTCGGCTCAACAATGACGTCATCGGCGCACAACGCGCGTTCAGCGATACTCTCTCCGGCGTCGTCTCCAACGCGGTGACACTCGCGCTCACCGTCTCCGTCATGATCGCCATCAGTTGGCAGATCACGGCCGCGACGCTGATTCTGTTGCCACTCTTCATAATTCCCGCCCGACGCATGGGTTCCCGCATGGCTGACCTATCCCGCGCGGCGGCCAAACACAACGCGGCAATGTCGAGCCAGATGACTGAACGTTTCTCCGCACCGGGTGCGACCCTCGTCAAATTGTTCGGTCGCCCCGCCGATGAATCGGCCGAGTTCGCTCAGCGAGCCGACGAAGTCCGCGACATCGGCGTGCGACGCGCGCTGTTGCAGTCGGTCTTCTATAACGCGCTCATGCTGGTCAGCGCATTGGCATTGGCATTGGTCTACGGCCTGGGCGGCTACCTGGCCGTGCGGGGTGCTCTCGACGCCGGCGCGGTGGTGTCGATGGCGCTGCTACTCACCCGGATGTACGCACCGCTAACCGCGCTGGCAAACGCTCGCGTCGAGATCATGAGCGCATTGGTGAGCTTTGAGCGCGTCTTCGAGGTCCTTGACGTCGAGCCGCTTATCGCCGACCGGCCCGGCGCGATCGCCGCACCCGCCGGACCGAGTTCGCTGACGTTCTCGCACGTGCGGTTTGCATATCCGAGCGCCGACAAGGTGTCCCTCGCGTCTCTGGAAGAGGTTGCGCAACTGGATAATCGGGGTGGCGAGACGGTAATCGACGACGTCAGCTTCTCCGTCGACTCGGGCAAGATGCTTGCGATCGTCGGAAGTTCGGGAGCTGGAAAATCCACCATCGCCCAGCTCGCGACCCGCTTATACGACGTCGACGACGGTTCAATTCGGCTCAACGACAACGATATTCGAGACCTCACCGCGACGTCGCTGCATCGTCGAATCGGATTGGTCACCCAAGACGGCCACCTCTTCCATGACAGCGTGCGCGCAAACCTGTTGTTAGCCAACCCAACCGCGACGGCCGACGATATCGACGAGGCATTGCGTCGAGCGCGGCTAACCGACGTGATCGCGGCATTGCCAGAGGGCCTCGACACCATCGTCGGCGAGCGCGGCTACCGTCTGTCGGGCGGTGAGCGCCAACGACTGACCATCGCCCGCCTGCTCCTCGCCGCACCGTCGGTCGTCATCCTCGACGAGGCGACCGCGCATCTCGACTCGACGTCGGAGGCAGCGGTGCAAGAGGCGCTAGCCGAAGCGCTGGAGGGACGCACGTCGATCGTTATCGCGCACCGGCTTTCAACGATTCGACAGGCCGACGAGATCATCGTGGTCGAGCGGGGCCGCGTCGTCGAACGCGGCCGACACACGACGCTGCTCGCCGAAGGTGGTCGATACGCGGAGTTGTACCGAACGCAGTTTGGTGACCAGGCGGCGTAAGTCAGGCTTTCTTCTCGCCCTTGCCCTCGCCGCTTCTGTTGCCCTGCTTACCCAGCTTGCGCAACTGCAGCACCACGAACGTGATGTTCACCGCGATCACCACCACGCCGAACACTCCCCAACCCCACCGCTCGTTGGAGAACCATGCGACGGTCATCAAACCAACGAACACCATCAGGATGATGGAGCCGATGATCGTCGTGATCAAGGAAACTCGTTGCGCCGCAATGAGAGCGCCTGGGTTGAGTCCGGGTTCGCTCATCGGAACGCGTCCTTTCCAGTAAGTGCTTTGCCGATCATGAGTTGATGCATTTCGCTGGTGCCCTCGTAGGTGAGAACCGATTCGAGGTTGTTTGCGTGCCGAATCACCGGGTATTCCAGCGTTATTCCGTTGGCGCCCAGGATCGTTCGACATTCACGAGCAATCGCGATGGCCTCGCGCACGTTGTTTAGTTTGCCGAGACTGATCTGCTCGGGACGAATTTCGCCGGCATCCTTGATGCGTCCGAGGTGCAGTGCGAGCAGTTGGGCCTTGCCAACTTCCAGGGCCATGTCGGCCAACTTCGCTTGGGTGAGTTGGTAACTCGACAGCGACTTGTCGAATACCTCGCGGTCGTCGGCGTAGGACAGCGCCGTCTCCAGGCAGTCCCGCGCAGCGCCGACCGCACCAAACACGATGCCGAAACGGGCCTCGTTGAGGCAGCTCAGCGGACCGCGCAGTCCCTCGACGCCGGGCAGCATCGCCGACTCGGGCAGTCGCACATCTTCCAGCACCAATTCGCCGGTCACCGATGCCCGCAAGGACATTTTCCGCTTGATCTCCGACGACGAGAACCCTGGGGTATCAGTCGGAACCACAAACCCGCGGATACCCTTCGAGCCCTCGTTCAGGTCGGTCTGAGCCCAGACGACCGCGACGTCGGCAACGGATCCGTTGGTGATCCACATCTTGGCCCCGTTGACGACCCAATCGGCACCGTCGCGTCGAGCGTTAGTACGCATCCCCGCCGGGTTGGAGCCGAAGTCGGGTTCGGTGAGCCCAAAGCAACCGATGGCTTCACCCGCGGCCATCCGCGGTAGCCACTGCAAGCGCTGCTCTTCACTGCCGAATGCGCGAATCGCGTACATCGCCAGCGACCCCTGCACCGATACGAAGCTACGTAGCCCGCTATCGACGGCCTCCAGTTCGAGGCAGGCAAGGCCGTAGCTCGTCGCCGACGTATGCGCGCAGCCGTAGCCTTCGAGGTGCATTCCGAACAGGCCCATGCCACCCAGTTCGAGCGCGAGCTCGCGCACCGGCAGCACACCCTCGTCGAACCACTGAGCCACGTGTGGGCGCAGCCGCTTGTTCCCGAAATCTCGGACGGTGTCAACGATTGCGCGTTCCTCGTCGTCGAGAAGCGAATCGAGAGCGAAGAGCTCCGTAACCGACTGTGCACTACCCACTGCATGTCCTTCCGACGATCGGTTTCACACCCCGTGCGTGACCAGACCGCGGAGGAATCAGCCGATGAGCTTGTCGGACTCCTTGCCGGTACCCCGGGCAGCCATGATCGCCTCCGTGGCGAAGGTAGCCAGCGCGTCAACCGCGTGAGTGATCTCGGGATGAGCATGCGGCACCAGCACTGGGAATGCGTGTACCTGCCAAGAATAGCTGTGAGCCACCGCTCGAACACCGTCCGCGTCGAGTTTCTCGATGAGTTCGATTGCGTCCGGCTCAATCATTTCATCGGACGCGGTGATCAGGATCGTCGGGGGAAAGAGCTTCGAATCGAGCGTGTTGATGCGACGCGTACCGGCGAGAGGGATCGGGCCCCAATCAAACATCGGGGCGAGGACTGCCATTTTGCCCTGCGGCAAGTACGCGTCGGCGTCGCTGCTGCGGTCGGGGTTGGTGCCGAGATCAAGATCGAGCAGGGGTGAAATGCCCAGGAACGCCACCGGCTTGGGCAGTTCGTTCTCCGCTGCCAGCTCGAGGATCTTGCCGCACAGGAATCCGCCAGCTGAATCTCCCGCCACCACGACGTTGCGGTATCCGCGCTGTTCGATGAGCTCGCGGTACGCGGAGAAGGCGTCGTGCGTCGACGTTCCGACACCCCCAACCGGCAACTGCCGATAGTCGAGTGAGAAGACCGGGAGTTCAGTCGCGAGACACAGGCGCGTGGTGATCGACCGATGTGTTCCACGTCCGGCAACAACGAATGCGCCACCGTGGAGGTAGAGGACCGCGGTGTCGCTGTCGCGCCGCGTGGGGCCCTTGGGAAGGAAGAGGTCAACCGGACGTCCCGCGAGTGACATCGATTCCATGACCACCGACTCTGGCTTCGGAGCCAACCCGGCGAGCTTGTCGATGAGGTGCAGCGGCTTCATGCCGACCTTGCTGAGCGGCCACAACGCCAAAGTCGGCTTGAGCACCGCGCGCGCGCCGATCCAGATTGGGAACGACACAAGACTAGGATTCCGATGATGCACGATTGGCATGGGCGAACTCCGGCTGGTGAAGGCGGACAAAGTTGGCGAACTACTTGAAACTGAAGCTACACCGCGTGACTTACTTCACGCCGTATTGGGGCGAGATTGGCCCATCCTGCGTCGCGCTCGCACAACGTCGAGGACCGATTCGGAATTCACCCGCGCATCACCTGGCCGTCGCATGTGGCGGTTACAGTTCACCGCTCCTGTCCGACACGTTAGGTGGCTAATCGGTGACCGACCCCTCCGGCAACGGAATTCCCGCGCAGTATCTACTGTCGGATCTGGCCAGTGAACCCCGCACGCTGGTCGATATTCTCGCCGCCACCGCCCGTCGCTTCCCCGACGCCCCGGCGATCGACGATGGCACGCGCGCACTGACCTACGCCGAACTGCACGCACTCGCTCGGCGCGGGGCCGCGCGCCTGGCCGCCGCCGGGATCGGCCGGGGCACGCGTGTGGGCATCCGGATGCCGTCGGGCAGCCGCGACCTCTACCTGGCAATCCTGTCGACGCTTCAGGCCGGAGCTGCCTACGTCCCCGTCGACGCCGACGACCCGCCGGAACGCGCGGAACTAGTCTTCGGCGAGGCTAAGGTCGACGCGATCGTCGATGCGGACGGCATCCACCAGGTGGACAACGGGACGCTCGGCGAACTCATTGGGGAATCGATAGCCAGTATCGTCGCGTTGCCAACCGTGGATGACGACGCCTGGATCATCTTCACTTCGGGTTCGACGGGAACACCGAAAGGCGTTGCCGTTAGCCATCGCAACGCCGCCGCATTCGTCGACGCCGAAGCACAAATGTTCCTCGCCGATGAACCCATCGGGCCTGGCGATCGGGTACTCGCCGGGTTATCGGTTGCCTTCGACGCCTCGTGTGAAGAGATGTGGCTCGCGTGGCGACACGGTGGATGCCTGGTGCCGGCTCCGCGATCGTTGGTTCGTAGTGGAATGGACCTTGGTCCATGGCTGGTTCAGCGTGACATCACGATCGTGTCCACGGTTCCGACGCTCGCGTCGCTGTGGCCGCCAGAGGCACTGGA
>QIRE01000062.1_pt1 | contig 28687 bp, 28 predicted proteins | sample 2940141 | NCBI WGS metagenome assembly QIRE01 (sample SAMN09273532, study PRJNA473421) | Gut metagenome, whole genome shotgun sequencing project. | isolation source: gut tissue | host: Folsomia candida VU population | place: Netherlands: Amsterdam | collected 2016-03-06
CCGATCTCGATCTCGCGGAGCCCGTCAAGCTGCGTACCCGTGAGGCCGGTCTTCGTCTCCATCGCAGCGGCCGTCTGCTTGGTCCGAATCATGTTGGAGTAGTAGATCGCGTCGTACTTGCAGTTGCTGGCGTCTGGGCACAGCTTGTCCGCGACGGTCTGCGCTTGCGCCTGCCCGAGTGCGGTCAGCTCCGGACCCGGCACCGACGTATCGATCGCATTTCCGGCATTGCCGGCCGATTCGCCGTGGCGGACAAACGTGATCGTGATGTCGGTTGCGGCCGATGCCATTGCTGTCCACGCGAACAACAACGGCACCATTAGAAGGGCTAGCGCAAAGCGCCGAAGCCGTCGTGACATGAGTAGTACCTCCAGAAAACAGTCAGATAAAACAGTTCCATTTCGCCAGGAGCAGTTATATCCAACTCTGACCCCCCACGGAAGTAATTTCCGGAAGAAAAAAAGGCCCTGAACTGGGGCGATAGTCCAACAACCGAATGTGTTCCCAGTCGCTGGCCACGGCAAATTTGGACACTCGATCCACCGCGTTTGACGTGCGCAGACGTCGCTGGGTTGGCTACTCCCCCAGGCCCAACTTCAGCTGCTCGCACCACGTCGCGACAACCTGTTCCCGACGTTTCGAATCATCGGACAAAGTGTCGGCCAACCCCAAGCCGCGGGCCAAGTCCAGCGTCGCCTGGGCCAGTCGACGCGCCTTCGGATGCGACGCTTGCGGGTCCAACCCCGCCACCGTCATACGGTGGGCCGCACGAGCAAACTTCTCCTCCAGCGGCAAGATTTGGTCACGCAGTTCTGGATCCGACGCTGCGGCCGCCCACACCTGAAGGGCAGCCTTGAACGCCACGCCGGTATATACCTCGACGGCGCGTCGCACCACCAAGTCGATACGTTCCGGCCCGGCCGGAAACTCCGACATCGACTCCGCCACCCGGCGCGTCAGTTCGTCGAACATCTGCTCCAACGCCGCCGTCGTCAACGCATCCCGAGTCGGGAAGTGATGTTGCGCGGCGCCACGGGAAACCCCCGCCGCCTCCGCGACGCCCGCGACCGTTGTTGCCGCCCAGCCACTGCTCGCCAACATTTCGATGGTGGCCGACAAGAGTCGCTCGCGGGTGGCACGCGAGCGGTCCTGTTGGGGTTGCCGAGCAGCCGCGGTCATCGAATCACTCGCTGATGTCCCAGCGCGGCTTGCGCTTTCCGAAGAATGCGGTCATCCCTTCGCGGACTTCGTCGGTTGCGAACATCGCCGCCGACTCCGCGGCACGCGCATCGGCGTTCGCATCGAAGTCAGCCAAGATCGCCGCTGTCGCAAGCGCTTTCGCGTGTGCCAAACCTTGCGGTGAGGCCTTGCGAATACCGGTGAGGATCTCACCGCGGGCCGCGTCCATCTCTTCGACGCTCGCCGCACCAACGGTCACCAAACCAGCCACTTCCGCCTGCGCGGCGTCGAACTTCTCGCCGGTCAGGAAGTAGCGACTCAACGCACGCGGCGCCATCTTCGGCAGCAGTACCAGCGAGATCATCGCGGGCCCCAAGCCGAGCCGTGCTTCGGTCAACGCGAACGTCGATGCCGGGCCAGCGACCACGATGTCGGCGGCACCGAGCAATCCGAAACCACCCGCGCGAACGTGCCCATTCACCACCGCAACCACCGGCTTGGGCATTGACACCATGGCACGCATGGTGGTCGTCATGGCAGTCGTCGACTCTGCCGTCGCCTCTTCCGGACTCAGTCCACGATTGAGCGCCTCACTGAGATCGCCTCCCGCACAGAATGTTCCACCCGTGTGAGTCAGCAGAACGGCACGCACCGACTCGTCGCCTGCCGCCGACGCCAGCGCCTCCCTCAACTGGGTGACCAATGTGGAACTCAGCGCATTGCGATTCGCCGGGGAATCCAGCGTGATGACCGCGATCGCGGCGTCGACGGTGACCCGAACCAGTTCGTCAGCCATGTCCAAGCTCTCAGTACGATTTCGGCAGGCCAAGGCTGGTCTGCGCGACAAAGTTGAGAATCATTTCCTTGCTGACCGGCGCCACCCGGCTGATACGTACAAGGCTCAGTAGCGGCGCAATGCCGTACTCGGCGGTCAGCCCATTACCACCCATCGAGTGGACGGTGTGATCGACGATCGCGACCGCAGCTTCGGCCGCCGCGTACTTCGCCATATTCGCAGGCTCGGCGGCGCCCCAGTCATCACCGGCGTCGTAGAGGGTCGCGGCCTTCTGCATCATCAGCTTCGACATCTCCAGCTGAACCTTGCCCGCGGCGAACGGGTGGGCAATCGCCTGGTGCGCACCAATCGGCGTCTTCCACACGGTGCGATTGGTGACGTAGTCGACACCCTTCGCCAAAGCGAAGCGCGCCAAGCCAACCGCCGACGCCGCGGCCATGATCCGCTCCGGATTCAACCCGGCAAACAGCTGCGACAACGCAGCATCTTCCGATCCGACGAGCGCGTCAGCCGGCAGACGAACATCGTCGAGGAACAGCTGGAACTGCTTCTCCGGATTCTGCAGCTCCATCTCGATCTGGGTGTACTCAAAGTTCGGCGCGTCGGTCGGCACCATGAACAGTGCTGGCTTCAACTTGCCAGTCTTGGAGTCCTCGGTCCGTCCGACGATCAGCACGGCATCGGCCTGATCCACACCGGAGATGAAGACCTTGCGGCCGTTGAGGATCCAGTCGGAACCGTCGCGTCGCGCGGTGGTGGTGATTTGATGCGAGTTTGATCCGGCGTCGGGCTCGGTGATACCGAAGGCCATCATTTTGGTGCCGTCCGCCAGACCTGGCAGCCACGTCTGTTTCTGTTCCTCGGTACCGAAGCGCGCAATGATGTTGCCGCAGATCGCGGGTGACACCACCAGCATCAGCAGCCCGGTCCCGGCAGCCGCGATTTCTTCCATGACGATCGCGAGCTCGTACATGCCGGCCCCACCGCCGCCGTACTCTTCCGGCAGGTTTACTCCGATGAAGCCGAGTTTGCCTGCCTCCAACCACATTTCGTCGGTCTTGCGACCGCTCCGGGCGCACTCGCTGAAGTACTCCTGGCCGTACTTCTTGGCGAATGCGCTGACCGACTCACGTAGCGCTGCACGTTCCGGTGTTTCAACAAAGCTCATAAGACTTCCTATTCTGTGCTCGGTGGATCCGGGGCCTAAACAGATTCGAGTTCGTCGGCGCCAACGATGACGGCGAGAACCTCGCCGACCGCAAGCTGTTGTCCGGCTTGAACACTCAGGCTCGCGACAACTCCGTCCGATGGTGCCGCGATGGTGTGCTCCATCTTCATCGCCTCTAGCCACAGCAGCGGCTGACCAGCCGTAACGGTATCGCCTTCGGCGACGGCCACCCGGATCACGGCACCCGGCATTGGCGCCAACAACGAACCGGGACGCTGCACCGACGCGGGGTCGACGTAACGTGGGAGGCTCTCGAGAGTGACCGACGTTCCCGGCCAGCTGGCGTACACCGTACTGCCGTAGCGTCGGACCGACACCGCGCGACGCACACCCGCGACGCTCAGCACCGCGCCGTCGACACTGCTGCTGATCACTTCGACCGTCGGATCATCGGGTAGTTCCACGCCGGTTCGCCTTGCGCGGTAACGGATCTCAAGTTCGTCTGAACCGACGGCGAAGCGGCGACTCTGATATCCCGATGCCATATTTCGCCAGCCCGACGGCAAGTCGGCTAGCACGGCGGCAGTGGCGCGTTCGATCGCCGCGTCCGCGAGCGTCGCGGCGATGGCGGCAACTGTGACGTCGGCGTCGTCGGCCAGCGGTCGGGCCAGAACGTCGAGCCCCACCTCATCGATGAACCCCGTGTCGGTGTCACCCGACCGGAATTTCGTGCTGCGCAACGTATTGACCAGCATGTCCCGGTTGGTGATCGGACCGTCGAGGTCGGCGTCGGCGAGCGCCGAGGCAAGGATCGCGGCGGCGCGCGCACGCGTCGGCGCGGTACCGATCACCTTGGCCAGCATCGGGTCGTAATAGGTGGAGATCTCGCTGCCGCCCTCGATACCCGAGTCAACGCGGATGCCGGGCCGGACCGGAATGTCGAATCGATGAACCGTGCCCGACTGCGGCTGCCACCCGGCACCGGGATCTTCCGCGTAGAGGCGGACCTCGATTGAGTGACCGGTCGTCTGCGGCTGCGCATCGTCGAGATGCTCGCCCATCGCAACACGCACCTGCCACTCGACGAGGTCGAGGCCGGTGGTCTCCTCGGTGACCGGATGTTCCACCTGCAGGCGGGTATTCGTCTCCAAGAAGTAGAAGCGGCCATTGCCATCGGCAAGAAACTCAACCGTTCCCGCGCCGGTATAGGAAATCGCCGATACCGCCTTGGCCGCCGCATCGAAAAGGCGCTCGCGTAGGTCTGGGCCCAGTGCTTGAACCAGCGGCGACGGCGCTTCCTCGACGACCTTCTGGTGCCGCCGCTGAATGGAACACTCCCGCTCGCCCACGGTCCAGATCGCGCCATGGCGATCAGCCATCACCTGGACTTCGATGTGGTGCCCGCGTTCGACGTACGGCTCGCAGAAGACTGTTGGATCGCCGAACGCCGATTCGGCTTCGCGACGGGCACCAACAACCTGGTCGTCGAGCTCGGCGAGGTCACGGACGATCCGCATGCCACGACCACCACCACCAGCCGACGCCTTGATGAGTAACGGCAAGTCGTCGGCCGTCACCGACGTCGGGTCGATGTTGCCGAGAACGGGCACTCCGGCCGCGGCCATGAGCTCTTTCGCGTTGACCTTTGAACCCATCGCGGTAATTGCGGCGGGCGGCGGACCAATCCAGGTCAACCCCGCATCAAGGACGGCCTGCGCGAATTCGGCGTTCTCGGAAAGGAATCCGTAGCCAGGGTGAATGGCGTCGGCTCCGGCAGCCTGTGCTGCGGCGATCACCAGGTCGCCACGCAGGTAGGTCTCCGCCGACGTCGCGCCGGGCAGTCGGACCGCGGCGTCGGCGTCGCGTACATGCGGCGCGTTCGCGTCCGGGTCGGAGTAGACGGCGACGGTAGCCAAGCCCATGGCCTTGCACGTCGCGAAGACGCGTCGGGCAATCTCGCCGCGGTTGGCGACGAGCACCGAGGTGATCACTGTGGTTGCGCTCTCTGTAGTCATATCAGCTCACATCCGGAAGACGCCGAAGCTGTCAGTGCCTTCGACGGTGTTGTTGTCGATGGCCGAAAGGCACAGCCCCAGAATGGTTCTCGTATCACGTGGATCGATCACACCGTCGTCGTAGAGCATGCCGCTCATAAATGCCGGCAACGATTCCTTCTCGATCTGTGCTTCGATCATCGCGCGGATACCTGCATCGGATTCTTCGTCGACGGTGCCGCCGCGGGCCTCGGTTGCCGCACGGTTCACGATCGAGATGACGCCTGCGAGCTGCGCGCCACCCATGACCGCCGACTTGGCACTCGGCCACGCGAACAGGAAGCGCGGGTCATAGGCGCGGCCGCACATACCGTAGTGCCCCGCGCCGTAGCTCGCCCCCACGAGCACCGACAGGTGCGGCACTTTCGAATTGGACACCGCGTTGATCATCATCGCGCCGTGCTTGATGATGCCGTTCTGCTCGTATTCCTTGCCAACCATGTATCCGGTTGTGTTGTGCAGGAACAACAATGGCGTGTTGAACCGATTCGCCAACTCGATGAACTGGGTGGCCTTCTGCGCCTCGGCGCTGAACAGTACGCCCTGGGCGTTGGCGAGGATACCAATCGGGTAGCCGTTGATCCGCGCCCAGCCGGTGCACAGTGAATTGCCGTACTCGGGCTTGAATTCGTCGAAGTCACTATCGTCGACGATGCGGGCGATCACGTCGCGCGGGTTGAATGGAATCTTGAGGTCGGGCCCGACAATGCCGAGTAGTTCTTCCTCGTCGTAGCGCGGCGGCAACGACGCTGCCACCGGCCCGGGACCCTTCTTCCGCCAGTTAAGGCGTGCCACGATGCGGCGGCCGAGGCGGACCGCATCCTGCTCGTCCTGAGCGTAGTAGTCGGCAAGGCCCGACTGCCGGGCGTGCATCGACGCTCCGCCAAGGGACTCGTCGTCACTCTCCTCGCCGGTCGCCATCTTGACCAATGGCGGTCCACCCAAAAACACCTTCGACTGATTCTCGATCATGACCGTGTGATCGCTCATGCCCGGCACGTACGCGCCGCCAGCGGTCGAGTTGCCGAAAACCAAAGCTATGGTGGGGATTCCGGCTGCCGAGAGCCGCGTGAGGTCACGGAACATCTGGCCGCCGGGCACGAAGACATCCTTCTGCGTCGGCAGGTCGGCGCCACCGGACTCGACCAGCGAGATCAGTGGCAGGCGGTTCTCCATGGCAATCGCGTTGGCACGCAACACTTTCTTCAAGGTCCACGGATTCGACGTTCCGCCCTTGACCGTCGGGTCGTTGGCAACGACGAGGCATTCCACCCCTTCGACGACGCCAATACCAACGATCACCGAAGCACCAACCTGGAACTCCGAGCCATACGCAGCCAGCGCGCACAGTTCGAGGAACGGGCTGTCGCGGTCGACTAGCAGCTCGATGCGTTCACGGGCGGTCATCTTGCCGCGCTTGCGATGTCGCTCGACCTTGGATTCGCCACCACCGGCGAGCGCCTTATCGAGCTCAACCTGCAGTTCATCGAGTTTGCTATTCATCGCCTCGGCGTTGGCGCGATAGACGTCTCCCGCCACGTCCAGCGTGGAACGCAGGGCCGTCATGCTTGATACCCCAATCGCTTTGCCGCAAGTCCCAGCAGGATCTCGTTGGTACCGCCACCGATTCCGATGATGCGCATGTCGCGGTATTGCCGTTCTACTTCGGTACCCCGCATGTAGCCCATACCGCCGAACAGCTGAACGGCCTTGTTGGCCACCCATTCTCCGGTCTCGACGGCAGTGTTCTTGGCGAAGCAAATCTCAGCGATAAGATCATCGCCCGCTTGCGCCGACTCGCCACTTGCGACGGCGATCCGACGCTCGACGACGGCCCTCGTGTAAGTCCGCGCAACGTCGATGCGGCGCGCCATGTCGGCGACGGTGTCCTGTACGGACTGGCGCGCGATGAGCGGTTTCCCGAAGGTCTCGCGCTGACGAACCCAGTCGAGGGTGAGGTCGAGGCAACGCTGCGCACTCGCGTACGCCTGCACCGCGAGTGATGCGCGTTCGGTGACGAAAGCCGCTGCGATTTGGGCAAATCCAGAATTCTCCGCACCCACGATATTCGCGACCGGCACCCGGGCGTCAACGAATGACAGTTCCGCGGTGTCGGAGCAGAGCCAACCCATCTTGTCGAGTTTGCGAGCGACGCTGAAACCCGGTGTGTCCTTGTCGATGATCAGCAGTGACACACCCGCCGCACCTGGACCACCGGTACGCACCGCGGTGACAACGAAGTCGGCGCGATAGGCGGAGGTGATGAATGTCTTGGAGCCGTTGACGATGAACTCGTCCCCGTCACGGACCGCCGTGGTCCGCAGATGCCCGACGTCGGAGCCGCCGCCGGGTTCGGTAATGGCAAGGGAACCGATCAGTTCACCGGCGAGCGTCGGGCGCACCCAGCGGTCGATCTGGGCCGAATCACCAGCCTCGATCATGTGCGGCAACGCAATTCCGTGGGTGAATAGGGACGCAAACACGCCGCCCGCAGCACCCGAATAGTGCAACTCCTCGCCGAGGATGCAGGCATCGATGAGGTCGCCGCCGCTGCCGCCGACCGACTCGTCCACGCCAAGTCCGAATAGCCCGAGTTTGGCGGCTTCGATGTGCAGTTCACGTGGAATCAGGCCGTCGGCCTCCCACTGGTCCTGATACGGCAGGATGTGTCGTTCGACGAATCCTCTGATGGTAGAACGCAATTCGAGGCGCTCGGGCGAGTCCCAGATGGGGCTGGCGATAGGCACTGATCTGGCCCTTCCTATTTTGTCGACGGAACGTCGAAGCGGGTTGGGATGGCGATGGGGCGCGACCGCAGCCACTCCCCCATGCCCTTTGCTTGCGGGTCGAACCGAACATTGTCGGCGACGCCGCGACCAAGTACGCCCTCGATGACGAAGTTCACCGCCCGCAGGTTCGGCAAGCGGTACCGATGAACGGTCAGGTCCGCGACTTCGGGCAGCAGCTCCTTGACTCGGTCGACCGTGAGCGTCTCGTCGAGCCACGCGAACTCGTCGTCGGAGCGGACCCAGACGCCGATGTTGGCTGACCCGCCCTTGTCACCGCTTCGCGCACCGGCAATCTCACCGAGCGGTGCAATTCTCGTTGTGCCCCAATCGGTTTCCGACGTTGCGGTGGGTTCGCTGACGTCCGCTTCGACGTCGCCCCGTAGCGGCGACGGCTCGATCAGCACCGATACGCCGACGGGCTGGGTGACTCGATGTTCGACTAACCCAGCGTCGACATATCCCGGTTCAAAGACACCGAATGGCATCCCATTTCCGGGCGGTGCCGTCAGGGTGAAGCCCGGGTAGCTGGCAAGAGCTAGTTCGACAGCAGTCGCCGAGAACGGGCGGCCAACCTTCTTTGGGTCCGAATCGCGTGCGACACAGCGCAACAGCGCGCTTGCCTGCTCCTCGGTGGTCGCATCGGCGCGGTCCAGTCGCGACAGTTCCCAGGTGAGCTGCTCCGGTTGGGCGGGCAGTGCTTCGGTGAACTGCTGCTTGAACAGTTCGGCTTTGGCCTCGATGTCGAGACCGGTCAGCACCATGTTGATCTCGTTGCGGATACCGGCGAGATGATTGAGCGAAACCTTGAGCGTCGACGGGGGATTCTCGCCTCGCACTCCGGTGACCGAAACTCGGTCGGGCCCAACCTGACTGAGGTTGATGGTGTCAATGCGGGTGGTGACGTCGGGGCCGAGGTAGCGAGGGCCACCGACCTCGTACAGAAGCTGCGCGGTCACCGTACCAACGGTCACGGCACCGCCGGTCCCCTCATGCTTGGTGATGACCGACGATCCGTCGCCGCTGATCTCCGCGATGGGAAATCCCAAGTGCCCCATGGTCGGGATCTCGGTGAAGAAGGCGTAGTTACCGCCGGTCGCCTGAGCGCCACATTCGATAATGTGCCCCGCGACGACCGCGCCCGCTAGACCGTCGAGGTCGTGATGCCCCCAACCGAAAGCTGCGGCGGCGGGGCCGACGGTCAGTGAAGCGTCGGTGACGCGGCCGGTCACCACCACGTCGGCGCCGCCGTCGAGAGCGGCCTTGATTCCGAACGCGCCGAGGTACGCGTTCGCGGTCAGTGGGGTACCGAGTCCGAGTTCGCTTGCGCGCGAAACCAAATCGTCACCGTGGACGAACGCAACTTGGGCGTCGAGCCCAAGTTTCTCGGCCAGCTCGCGCAACGCGACGGCCAGTCCGTGTGGATTGAGTCCGCCGGCATTGACAACAATCTTGACGCCCTTGTCGAGCGCTAGACCGAGGCTGCCCTCCATCTGACGTAGGAACGTCTTCGCGTATCCGGTTGCCGGGTCCTTCAATCGGTCGCGGCCGAGGATGAGCATCGTCAGCTCGGCGAGGTAGTCGCCGGTCAGATAGTCCAGTTCCCCGCCGGACAGCATTTCCTGGACCGCGGAGAATCGATCCCCGTAGAAGCCCGACGCGTTACCGATCCTCACTGCACCAGTGGTCGAAGTCATTACTGCCCCTTTGGTTCCCGGCCGACGCCGGGCGCACCGGCGAAGGCTTGCGCGATGGTTGACCATTCACGGGCGTCGTCGCCCACGATGTCTAGGTCAAGGTCGGCGACGTTGCGTCGCTGGGTAACGAGTTCGGCGAATGCGACAGCCGATCCGCGAATGATGTCGGTGGCGTCGTCGGGGCCCCAGGTCCACAGCTCTCCCGACGGCGCGGTGATCTCGTACCGGAACGGCGCGGCGGGCGCGGTCTTCTCGTTGACGAGGTAGGAGAAGTCGCGGGTTCGCACACCGATGTTGACGACGGCCTTGATGCGATCGCCTTCAATACGGTCGACGCCGAGTCCGTCGAACACGTCGAGCGAGTGTGCCCAGGTTTCCATCATCCGTGCGCTCGCCATCGACGCCGCCGACATCGGCGGTCCGAACCAATTCAGCTTCTGTCCCTGCGGCACCGCGACTAGCGCTCCCCCCAGCTTGGCTCGGGTCGCTCGCCAGTCGGCGAGCAGTTCGGCGGGCGGACGTTGCGCCTCGACTTCGGCCCCGGCGTCGACAAATCCGAGTGGATCCTTCATCGCTTCACCCAGCATCTCGGCGAACGCGTCGGCGTCGGTGATCGACATCAGCGACACCCGATCAGTCCAGTGCAAATGGCCAATCTGATGGGCGATAGTCCAGCCCACAGCGGGCGTCGGCGTTGCCCAGGCGGCGTCGTCGAGCGAAACCACCAGGTCATCCAGTGCTTGCGATTCGGCGGCGAGGTCTTCTACGAGTGCATCCACTACTGCCATGCAGTGAGCGTCACACAATCCGGGAAACAAATCAAGCGCGCATGATTGTTTCTCTACGTACTCGTCGGCTCGTACTCCGTCGATCGCGCCGTCCGACGCCAGACCTGAGATCCCGCGACACCCTGCGACTTCAATTCTCGTTTGAGGATCTTGTTGGTCGCGGTGGAGGGGAGGTCCGCATCGATGCGGACGTAGGTGGGCCAGGCTTTCGGGGATAGGTCGGCCTGCGCGGAGAGGAATTCGGTAAACGACGCAGGCGTCAGCGACTCATCGTCGCGCAAGACGATCGCTGCCATGACCGCATCACCGACGTGCTCGTCGGGGACGCCGTACACCGCGACGCGGCTAATCGCCGACTCGCGCATGAGGATGCGTTCCACTGGTCCGGCGGCAATATTCTCACCATCGACGCGCATCCAGTCCCCAGTCCGGCCAGCGAGGTAAATCCATTCGTCGGCATCCTTATAGGCAAGGTCGCCCGACCAATACATGCCGTCGCGGACCCGCTCGGACGTCGACGCTGCGTCGTTGTAGTAGCCGACGAACAAGCCCGCGCCCTGCGTATTGACGAGTTCGCCGATTGCGTCGTCGGAGTTAGTCAACGCGCCGTTGGCGTCGAATTGTGCTGGGGGACATTCCTTTCCGGTTGCCTCGGAATACACGGCGACGCCAGGAAAGCCCTTACCAATCGAGCCAGCCGGAGTACCTGGTTCGCGGGTGATGATGATGGCCAGTTCGGTCGACCCGAACGCGTCCCACACCGTGCAACCGAATCTCCGACTGAACTCCTCGATGTCGCGGTCGGTTGCCTCGTTGCCAAACGCGACGCGCAGGGTGTTGTCGGCATCGTCGGGACGTTCCGGCGTGGCCAGGATGTACGACAGCGGTCGACCGACGTAGTTCATGTAGGTCACGCCATAGTGGCGCACGTCGTCGAGGAAGCCGGTCGCCGAGAACGTTGCCGGAACCATCGCCGCGCCGCTGCACAGCGCGACGCAGTAGCCGCCCATGATCGCCGCCGAATGGAAAAGCGGCATCGATAGATAGCAGACGTCGTTGGTGGTGATCTCGTACTTCTCGACCAGGACCGGACCTGCGAACGGGACCATCATGTGCGCCAGCTGAACGGGCTTTGGGTTGCCACTCGTGCCCGACGTGAAGATCAGCATGAAGGTGTCCATCGCCGACGGGACACTGTGCGGGACCAGGTCGCCGGCCACGCCGAGGAGGCCCTGCCACTCGGCGGAATCGACGTCGAAGATGCGGACGTCCGGGAGATCGAGACCGTCGAGCAGTGGACGCTGCGTGGCGTCGGTGAGCAATATCTGACAGTCGGCACGGAGGATGTCGGCGGCGAGCGCGCCGCCGCGTCGAGTGTTGTTGATCCCGACGGTCACGTACCCGCCGAGTGCGCTTGCCGCCAGGGTGGTGAGCATCGCCGGCGAGTTGGGCAACAATGCACCGATATGCATCGGACGAGCGGGATCCGCGGCACTGATTACCGCCGCCGCCTGCTTTGTTGCCGCTGCGATGTGCTCGCGCCACGTCCACGACCGGTCGCCGAAAATAATCGCTGTCGTGTCGTCGCTGGCGCGGGATTGCAGGAGTTGGGTCACGGTGTCCGCCATGCGCCAATACTAGAACGTGTTCTATTTGCGCGGGCCGGATTCGGGTGACTGAAACCTGCGTCGCCTGCCCCCGCGAGGGAGATATTCCCCCGACGCCGCCGTCGACGCAGGTTCCAGCCGCCTGTGCGTTGCGTCTCAACCCTGCCCGCCAAGTAGCCCCACGCGTATCCGCCCTGATAGGACGGATTGATGAGCACTCCACGCAATCCGTTCGACGCGTTCGGTATCGGTGTCGGCCTCGGACAGCAGTTGAGTGGCAACGTCGCCGACCACCGCGGTCTGATTGAACTCCCGGCACTGGCCGTCTTGTTCGACACCATCGGCGGTCGCCCGTTCTATGAGCTCGACGAATCGTCGTCGTCGCTTCAGGCGCGCGTCATCATGTCGGCACTGCACCGACCCAACGTCACCGACCGCCTGACCAGTACCGCCCAGGTTCGGATGCACGACGACGGCTATGGCACCACCACCGCCGACATCTCGACCACTGACGGCCTCCTCGTCTGCACCGGCATCACCCGAAATGTTCGGGTCGGGCGCGCCGCAAAGTCGCGCGACCAGATCGGCGAGCTCCCCGCGCCGACTAGCCCCGGCCCGCTCCCGACCACCGACGTACGTCTGGCTGGCCACAAGATTGTCGAGGCCATCGCGCATGGCGACCACCCGATCGGTCCGATCGCCGAACTAGTCGACGGGTCAGTCGCTATCCACGACGGTGCGACTCGGTTCACCGCCATCACCGCGCCCTGGATGGCAAACATGATGGGCACGATGCACGGCGGGATGATCGCCAGCATCGGCGCGCTCGCCTGCTCGTTCGGCGCGCAGGCTCACACGCAACCCGGCTTCGACTACCAGCTTCTCGACTTCGACATCGGCTTCTACCGCTCCCCCGCCGTCGATGGTTCTCCAGTCCACGTCGACGTCACGCCGATCAAAGTTGGTCGACGCATCGGTTCCTTCGAAGCCAGTATGCGCACCGACGATCGCACATTTCTGGCCCGCGCAACCGCCGACGTCCGCTTCACCCCGCGCTAGCGCCGAGCAATTCCCTCAACTCGTGCTGCGAGTATGGCGGCGAATCGTTGTGGTCGCGATAGGCGACAAGCGTTGGGTTTGCGGCGTCGTATCGTCCGATGAAACCGCCACTGGCCGTGTAGATCTGACCGGTTGACTCACCGCCAGACAGGTAGACATACAGTGGCGCAACGTATTCCGCCGGAGCCGGATCCAATGCGGCGTCACGGACAACCTCGGTAAGCAGACCCCGACGATGCAGCTGCTCGATATGCGCGACATACTCCTCCCCCGTTGATAGTCGCGACCGAGCTCCCGGCATCACCACATTGACTCGCACCCCGACTTCCCGCAATTCCGCGGCCGCGGCGAGCGCCAACGAGTTCACCCCACCTTTTCCCGCGGGATAGCCGCTTCCCCCAAAGATTCCCGTCGACGCCGCCGAGCCGGTGAGCACAATCGATCCGCGACGCTGCGCCGCGAAATGTCGGCCCGCACTGTGACACACCTGGAACGACGACACGAGGTGTGCCTCCAGCTGCTCGCGAAACTCAGCGGCGGTAATCGACAGAACAGTCGACGACGCGGGTTCGGCAATCCCCGCGCAATTGATAGCAATATCAAGCGCCCCAAATGTTTCCAGCGCCACCGATACCATTTCGTCGGCGACGCCATCCACACTTGCCGAACCGACGACACCGATCGCCGTACCTCCGCTCCCAACAATCTCGTTGACCGCGGCGTCGACGGCAGCGGCATCGCGACCATTCACCACGACGGATACACCGCGACTCGCGAGCGCGTGCGCAACCGCCAATCCGATGCCGCGGCTGGCCCCGGCAATCATTGCCACCTGACCGGGAATCGACATGTGCCTAGCCGTTCACCGGGGTGATCGACAGCGGAATCCCGCGGTTCGCGAACTCAAACGTCGCGCCCGAACTGAACCTAACAATGGCGACGTCGCCGGACTCTTTGGTCGGCTCCCCCAGTACGACAACGAATTCCACCGCATCATCGCTGCCGCCCGCGGATTCGACGCGCCACCGCGGATCGACGGCCGTCGCAATCGCCTGCAGCGGCTCAACAAAGTCAGCGGTCAGAAGCCGAACCCAACCTCCGTCGCGCATCGCGGCGGAGGCCTGTGGAATCACGATCCGGACACCGTCCCCGCTCACTTCCGCCCGAATCCCGGTGTACTGCACTGGCCCGAGAACCGGATGCAGACTGATCACCGCAGCAAGCCCGGCAGCGTCGGAGCCGATGCGCAACGCTTGCCGCAACCGCTCGGCCGTTAGCCCAGCGATACCGGTGAGCTGCTTACCGAAGATTCGATCGCGTTGCGCGTCATCGGCCCGACGACTCACCGCACGCGCAAAGCCCAACGCCAGCAATTGATGTTGCAGCGCAACCTCTTCCGCGATCCGGGTCAATGCCGAATGCGACCACTGTCGAAACTGCAGATCCTCGAAGAGCGGACCGCGGTAGTCGACGAGGCCGTCGGTCGCCGACGTATCGATATCGCTCAGCGACACGGTTGCCGCAGCATTGCCGAACATCCATTCAGCGTCCGCGGGCAACGGCAGTTCGTCGCGGTCGGCCTCAATCGTCACCGTCCACTCGCAGTGTGGGGAGCGGTCGGCTGGCATTCGTGGCGGTCGATGCACCGGGCGAATCCGTGCCCGACGATTCGTTGCGATGGCCGTCGCATCAAATGTCGGATCTTCGATGTCGTGACACATCGCCGTGACGTAATCCTCGCCCATCGGCTCGACGTCCATGAGCGCTCCGCAATGGGCCAGGACAAACGAGCCGTGATACTTGTCGGTGATCTCGTACCGGAAATCCATGAACTGAGGGGGCGCACCGATGTCGAGTTGTAGGCATTTGAACATGTCGGCGACACCGTCCCCGTCGATGCCCAAGGCGGTCCGCATCCGGTGCGTATACACCGGACTGGCGGCCATCCACTCTTCGATCGCTATCTCCGCCATGACATCTCGGCCGAACGCGGCGATCAAATGCGCCATGCCGCTGCGGTCGATCAACTGACCGGACAGCAGCAGCTCGGGGACGATTGTCGCCAACTGCTCCTGGCTCAGTTCGGAAAGTGGTCCGCTCACCAGATCTTCACCGGCGCCTTACCGTAGGGGTACCAACCCGGTAGGTTGCCCGGCGCCGCCTTCTCGATACGCGCGAGCATGCCTGGACTGCACGCCTTGTCGGTGAGCATCTCCAAGAACAGTGCCGAGACATTGCCGAAGTCGAAAAAGTCACGCTGCCAAGAGAATTGGAAGTCACCGGCGTACTTGAACCAACTACCCTGAATTCCGTCGAGCGCATAGTGGGAGCCATCGGCGCGAGTGCCCTCGTACACCTGCTTCCACAGTCCGAGCATGTCGCCGGTCTTCTCGTCGATGACCCACTGCTGGTACGGGTAGGTCCAGCCCTCCAGACCCTCCATCTCCTGGCCGAGCGCGATGTCGCGAATCTCGTCCCGCCCGACGGCCATGAAATCTTTCTCCGGACCGTAGTTCCAGCCATAGGTGGCGTCGGGCGTGTAGAACTCGGAAAGCGGACGCCAGTCGCCAATCTTCTCGCATTCGATGTTGGCGGCGAGCCAACGATCCTTCATCTCTTCCAGTTCGGCACGATCAAACGACATCGTCACTCCTCCACAATTTTCAAAGCTTGAGTTGGGCAATACCGCACGGCCGCAGTCACTTCCGCGCGAAGACTTTCGTCGGGCTTCTCGTCAAGTAGCTCGACGTGGTCACGCTCGGTGGCGAACACATCGGGCGCTTCCATTTCGCACATGCCGTGTCCCTGACACAGGTCCAGATCGACGACGACACGCATTACGCACGCACCCGACGCCGGTAGGAGACTCGACAAGGCTGTGCAAGCTGAACAACCATCTTCGAATGGTCGTTGTGGTACGAATCGGCGGGCTGCGCCAATTCGAACTCGTAGTTCTGCAATAGCACCGAGAAGATCGCCTTGAGCTGCATGATCGCGAATTGGGCTCCGACGCACCGATGGCGGCCAGCACCGAACGGAATCCACGTCCACCGGTTGGCCATATCTTCCTGGCGCGGCTCAAAGTAGCGGTCAGGGTCGAAGGCTTCCGGGTTTGGGAAATCGTCGGACAGCCGATTCGATACCGCCGGAGAGACCGCAATCGACTGTCCCGCAGACACTTTGAAATCCTCGACGTGGAAGTCTTCCTGCACGACGCGCATCAGGATGATGAGCGGCGGGTGCAGTCGCAGCGCTTCCTTCAGCGAAGACTCCAACTTAGGAATTTGCCGCATGGCCGCGAAACTGTACGAAACCTTTTCGGCATCTGCAGCTGCAGCTGGAGAGTAAATATCGTCCAGCTCCGCCACAACCTGCGCCAGATAGTCCGGATGCCGCAGTAGCTCGAGCAACGTCCAGGCCGCGGTTCCCTGCGTGGTGTGGTGACCGGCGAACATCATCGAGATGAAGATGCCGGTGACGGTATCCGGGCTGAACATCGCCGATCCGTCGTCATTCTTGAGCGACACCAGTACGTCGAGCAGGTCCCGATCCTCTTTATTTTCAGGAGGATTCGCGACCCGACCATCCATCACGCCCGAGATGAACTGGACCAGTTGTTCACGAGCGGCGTCGCGGCGACGGAAGCTTTCGATATCCGCGTTGTAGTCGACGTACGCGAGTGGGTCGGTGCCCTTCTCGAGGTCGTGGTACCACTCAGAGACGTCCTTGGTCAGCTCCTCGCGGAACTTCCGACCGATGAGGCACGACGACGAGGTGTACAGCGTGAGCTCGCCAAAGAACTCCAGGAGGTCGATCTCACCTTCGTCGCCCCAGTCGGCGATCAGCCGCTCGACCTCTTCGGGGATCGTGACGGCGTGCTGCTTCATGTGGGCGCCCTTGAGTGCCTGGTTGTGCAGCATCTCCGACCGACGTTCCGGACTGGTGTCGAATACGACGCCCTCACCGAACACCGGTGTCATGAACGGATAGGCGGCCGCCTGATCGAGGATCTCGTCCGGGGCGCGGAAGAATTCTTCATTCGCCGCGGCCCCCGAGACCAGCACCACTTCGCGATCCGCGAGCTGGAACATTCCGACGTCGCCGCATTCGTCGCGGACCCGCTGGAACAGGCCAATGGGATCGGTTGCCATCTCGTCGAGATGGCCGTGTTCCCCTTCGCCACCGGATACCCGGGGCGGTGTGGCCAGGTCGGTCGCTGCGCTTGCGTCTGTAGTCATTTGCTTTCCCCTGACTTGGTTTCCCCGGACTTGTTGTCGGTAGGCAACTTGGTGAGCTTGCCTTCCGCTTCGACCTCCAGAACCCGGATGTGCGCGCCCGGCGGCATGGCGATCACGCCGCTGATCGCTTGCGCAACGTTGTCCGGGGTCATGAAGTTCCCGTGGCGTGCCAGACCGAAATTGATCCAATCGTTGAGCATTGCTTCGGTGTCGCCCTGGTCGAGGTTCATCCCCATCCCGGTGAGCGTCTGTCCGGGCCGAATGATGCTGGCGCGCACGCCAGTTCCTTCCAACTCCATTTGCACCGTGGAGACGAGGCCTTCGAGGCCCGTCTTGGCCGCGACATACGCCGACGACCACGGTCGCGGCCGGATCGCGACATCGGAGCCGATGAAGATGAAGTCGCCGCGACGTCGGGTAATCATGTCGGGCACCACTGCCCGATAAAGACGATGTGCTCCGACGAGGTGGATGTCGATCTGGTCAGCCCAAGCGGCAGAATCCATTTCGTGTGCTCGTCCGACAGCAAGGTCCCCGGCTCCGGAGATCACCACTTCCAAGGGCCCAAGCGCCGCTTGTGCTTTCGCGACCGCTTCGGCAACGGACGCGTTGTCGGTGATGTCGAGCGACACCGCGACGGCTTCGCCACCGTCGGCGACAATACGGTCGACGGCCTCTTGACATTTCTCAACGCGGCGCGCCCCGAGTGCGACGGGATAGCCTGCGGCAGCGAGACTTTCAGCGGCTGCGGCACCGATCCCCGACGAAGCGCCGGCGATCAGAACCGGACGACGCTGCGGGTGCGGTTGAAAACGAGGCATCAGCGTACCGTCACCTTCACTGGCAGCTTCGCGAAGCCGCGCACGCTGACGGAATGGACCCGCTCGGCGTTTTCGATATCGATGTCGACGCTGCGAATCGAGCGGGCAACCTCGGTCAGACCAACGTTCGCTTCCAGCCGCGCCAGGTGGGCGCCGAGACAGAAGTGCGTGCCCAGTCCGAAGCTCATCAGGGCTTGCCCAACCGAACTGTCCTCACGGTCGCGGCCGATCAGATATTCGCTTGCGGTCGGGCCGAATACCTCTTCGTCACGATTGGCCGAGCCCACGAGCAGCAGCACCCGATCCCCCTCGGGGATGGTGACTCCGCCGTACTCAACGTCGGACAGGACCCGACGGAGAAGCATCTGCGTCGAATTGTCGTAGCGCAGTGTTTCTTCGGTCCAGTCGGGAACCATGTCGACGTCACCGAGCGGTTTTGCCAGCTGATCCGGATTGCGCCAGCCCCAATAGATCGCGTTGGTGAGCAGCTTGGTGGTGGTCTCGTTCCCGGCGACCACCATTAGCATCATGAAGCCATTGATCTCGTCGCTGGTCAGTCGGATGAGCTCACCGGCCGCGTCGTCATGGATCTCGGCGTCGAGTAGCGCGGAGACCAAATCGTCGCCCGGCTTCTTGCGACGTTCGGTAATCAAATCCGAATAGTATTGGTACAGCGCGATATACGCGTGAACCGCAGCCTCGGGCACGTCGAGGACTCCCTCTTCACGGTGCACGAGCAGGTCCGACTGCTCACGTAGGAATGCGCGATCCGATCGCGGGACATCCAGTAGTTCGCTGACGACGTCCATCGGAAGCAACCCGGCGAAGTCGGCGACGTAGTCGAACTCACCGGCGTCGAGACATTTGCTCCAATGCTCGTGCGTCAAAGCCGTGATGCGCCCGGACAATTCGTTAACGCGTCGCGGTGTGAAGCCCTTCGAGACCAGCTTGCGGATGCGAAGGTGCTTTGGATCGTCGAGAGCGAGGAACGACATCGAACGATGTGCGTCAGGTGAATACGACGCGGCGTCGATCGAGACACCCCAACTGTTCGACAGTCGCACACTATCGCGGAAGGCAGCGCGGACGTCCTCGTGACGCGACAACGCCCAGAAGTCCATCGACGCGTTGTGGTAGACCGGCGCCTCCGCACGCAATCGCGCGTACGTGGGATACGGGTCCTCGTGAAAATCGTAGGCGTACGGGTCAAACGGAACGAGGTGTTCCATCCCGGCCTGAATTGTGGTGTCGGACAACGAGACTCCTAAATGGATTGACGAAGGTCAGTCTTTGCTGAGGACGAGTTGGGCGGCAGCCACCAACCGGTCGGAGGTTGCCTCATAACTGAGGTGACCCATCCCGGCGTGCACAAGTGCACCGGCGTACAGAAGTTCGAGGGTGTCCACGACCGGGCCGGGATGTTCCGGATCGACGTCGAGTGCCTCGGCAAGGCGCACGCGAATAAACCCGCCGATACGTAGGCGCAGATGCTCGACGTCGGGGTCGGATCCGAGTAGAGCGACCGTGACGGCGCCGCCGAGTTGTCCCTCACCCGCCACGACGAGCGCGACTGCACGAAGCACCTCCGCCACGCGATCCGCGGAGTTAAGGGACGCGTCCGGCGCGGGCACACCGTCGGCGAGTCGGCGCCAGAACACCTCGGCGACGAGGTGGCTCTTAGACGAGAAGTAGGTGTACGCGGTCGCGGGTGCGACGCCAGCGCGCTTGGCAACCGCGCGCACGGTCAATCCGTCGAATCCGTCGTCGTTGAGCACCTCGACGGCGGCGTCGGTCAGCTTGGCAACGGTCTCAGCCTGCTGGGTCGATAGACGACGGCGCGTCGACTCTCCCGACACCGACGTAAGGGAGGCAACCGACGTGGCCCCCGTGGAAAGCGAGGTTGGATCCGCACTGGACATGTGAGCGACGCTACACTACGTTTGAACGTGAGTCCAGACACCTGTCCAGATGGAGTTCCAGTGAGTGTTCTACGCCCGACAAATAGCTCAGACCTGCTGATAGACGGCAAACTACAGCCCGGTTCAGCTGGCAGCTTTGACGTCATCAACCCGGCAACCGAGGAGGTAATCGGCCAGGCGGCCAACGCAACCGCCACAGATATGGACGATGCGATCGCAGCTGCGCGGACCGCATTCGACACCACCGATTGGTCGACGAACCACGCGTTCCGCGCCACGTGTCTGCGCCAGCTTCGCGACGCACTGCAGACGCACACCGATGAGATGCGCGAGCTGACCGTCGCCGAGGTTGGCTGCCCGGTGTTCCTGACACACGGACCCCAATTGGAGGGCCCGATCAACGATCTCGGCTACTTCGCCGACCTCGCCGAGTCCTACGCGTGGACCACCGACCTCGGCGAAGCGGCACCGATGGGAATCAAGACCCGACGCGAGCTCCGGTCCGAAGCGATTGGCGTCGTCGGGGCGATCACACCCTGGAACTTCCCCCACCAAATCAACTTCGCCAAGATCGGACCGGCGTTAGCTGCCGGCTGCACCGTCGTACTGAAGCCAGCCCCCGACACTCCGTGGTGCGCCGCACTCGTCGGCAAGGTAATCGCCGAGGAGACCGACATCCCCGCTGGCGTCATCAACATCGTCACCTCGACCGATCACGAGCTGGGCACCCAGCTCACCACGGATCCCCGCGTCGACCTGATCTCCTTCACCGGCTCGACCGCCACCGGCCGCAAGGTGATGGCGTCGGCGTCCGACTCGTTGAAGAAGGTCTTCCTGGAGCTCGGCGGCAAGTCCGCATTCGTCGTCCTCGACGACGCCGACCTCGCCGGCGCATGTTCGATGGCGGCATTTACCGTCGTCACACACGCGGGACAGGGCTGCGCGATCACCACGCGGCTGCTTGTCTCGCGCGATCAACTGGAGGAGGCCACAAAGTTGACCCGCGACGCCATCGCGGGCTTCCGCGCCGACGATCCTACGAAGCCCGGAACCATTTGCGGCCCAGTCGCTTCCGCACGCCAGCGGGATCGGGTGGTCGGCTACATCAACGCCGCCGTCGCCGACGGTGCGACGATCGAAGCCGGCGGCCACGCCGTCGACGGCACCGGATACTTCGTCGAGCCAACGCTCATCTCCGGCGTCGATAACTCGTCGACGATCGCTCAAGAAGAGGTCTTCGGCCCCGTGCTGGTCATCCTCCCCTACGACGGCGACGAGGACGCGATCCGCATCGCCAACGATTCCCCGTACGGCCTGTCCGGCGCGGTCTACGGCGTTGACGAGACGCGAGTCAACAAGGTAGTCAACGGAATTCGTACCGGAACGATGGGCGTCAACGGCGGTATCTGGTACTCCGCCGACGTTCCGTTCGGCGGCTACAAGGCATCCGGCATCGGCCGCGAGATGGGCGTCGCCGGATTTGCCGAATACCTGGAGACCAAGGCCGTGGCGTTTCCCGCCTAGCCGCCAACGCAATTCACCCAAACACTGAAAAGGAAACTCACTCAATGCGATTCGAAAACAAGACAGCCATCGTCACCGGCGCCGCGGGCGGCATCGGCGAAGCGTATGCACGTGCCCTCGCCGCGGAAGGCGCACGCGTCGTCATCGCCGACGTGAATGACGAGCTGGGCGAGAAGGTCGCCGCCGACATTGGCGGCAAGTACATCCACACCGACGTCTCCGACGAAGCGTCGGCGCAGGCGCTCGCAGCTGGGACCGTCGAAGCGTTCGGCAAGATCGACTACCTGATCAACAACGCCGCGATCTACGGCGGCATGAAACTCGACTTCCTGATCACCGTGCCGTGGGACTACTACAAGAAGTTCATGAGCGTGAACCTCGACGGTGCGCTCAATGTAACCCGCGCGGTCTACGGTCAGATGAACTCCGGCGGCGCGATCATCAACCAATCATCCACGGCCGCATGGCTTTACAGTGGCTTCTACGGTCTCGCCAAGGTGGGCATCAACGGCCTCACCCAGCAGCTCGCCGTCGAACTTGGCGGACAGAACATCCGCGTCAACGCGATTGCACCGGGTCCCATCGACACCGAGGCCACGCGTACCACCACGCCGTCGAACATGGTCGCCGACATCGTGAATGGCCTACCGCTCAAGCGCATGGGTACGCCCGAAGATCTCGTTGGCATGTGTCTGTTCCTGCTGTCCGACGAAGCCCAGTGGGTTACCGGCCAGATCTTCAACGTCGATGGCGGACAGGTGATCCGCTCGTGACCCACCTCGGGTATGTCGGGCTCGGCAACATCGGTGGCCCGATGGCGGCACAGCTCGCCACCGGCAGCAACCCGCTGACCGTGTTCGACCTCGACGCCACCGCGGTCGCCAAGCTGGTCGACGCTGGCGCGACCGCCGCGAACTCGCTCCCTGACCTCGCGCGGGCCGTCGACATCATCTCGATTTGCGTCGTCAACGACGCTCAGGTCCGGACGGTCGTCGGCGATCTACTCACTACCGCCGCGTCGGGAACGGTCATCGCCATCCATTCGACGATCAGTCCGGAAACGGCGGTCGAGCTCGCGCAGGCTGCGGCAAAGCAGGGCGTCGTCATCCTCGACGCGCCGATTTCGGGCGGCGCGCAAGGCGCGACCGAGGGCCGCCTTGCCATCATGGTTGGAGGTCCGAGGGAGGCCTACCAACGTCTCAAGGAACCGTTCGCCCCGGTCTCCAACATGCTGGTACACGCGGGTGACGAGGTGGGGTCGGGGACGCGAATGAAGTTGGCGCGCAACCTACTTCACTTCATTTCGTTTGCCGCCACCACCGAGGCGTCCCGGCTTGCTGAGGCCGCCGGAATTGACCTGGGCAAGCTTGGACGGGTTGTCCGCCACACCGACGCGATCACGGGCGGTGCCGGCGCGATCATGTTGCGCGACACCACCGCACCGATCGATCACGACGATTTTTGGTTCGGTGTCTTCACCCACGTGCGCGACCTCGGCGAGAAGGATCTAACCCTGGCTACCGAACTGGGCAACCAGTTGGGCGTCGACCTGCCACTCGGCACTACCGCGCTGGCGAATCTCGCTCAGTGGCTTGGTGTTCCACACGAGCGTGACACTGCAAACCAGAACAAGGAGTAAATGACATGACCGAACCAACGGCGCAGCGCCAAAAGGGCCTCGACATGATGTCGAAGGTCTACGGGTGGGAGATGTCCGACGGCCCTGGTGACTTCTTCGCACACACCGCCGATCAGTTATTCGCCGAGGTATGGACCCGCGAGGGCCTGTCCATCCGCGACCGCCGCCTTCTCCTCTTGGGAGCCTTGGCGGCCACCGGAAACGTCGACGTTGCCGAAATTCAAGCGGGCGCCGCGCTGGGGAACGAAGAGCTCACGCCGGAACAGTTGAATGAGATCGGACTGTTCCTCTGCTACTACGTCGGCTGGCCGCTCGGTACCAAGATGACCATGATGTTTGGCGAAGTCATCAAGAAGCACAAGAAAGCCGCTGCCGTAACGTCGGTTGAATGACCGAGTATCAACCATTCAGCGACACCGAGGCTGCCGCCGTCACCGAGGTTTGGCAGTCACTCGGGCTGCCCGGCCTCATCGACATTCACACCCACTTCATGCCGCGGCAGGTGATGGACAAGGTGTGGGCATACTTCGACTCCGCGGGACCGATGCTTGGTCGCGAATGGCCAATCAACTACCGCGCCGACGAGGATGTGCGCGTCGCCGGCCTGCAGGCGTTCGGGGTGCGCGCGTACACGTCGATGATCTATCCGCACAAGCCGAATATGGCCGAGTGGCTCAACGGATGGTCGGTCGATTTTGCTGCCCGGCATCAGGACTGTCTGCACACCGCGACGTTCTATCCGGAGCTGTCGGCCCCGAAATACGTCGGCGAGGCCATCGAGGCCGGTGCGCGAATCTTCAAGTCACACATCCAGGTTGGCAACTACTCCCCTGCCGATCCGTTACTCGATGGCGTGTGGTCACAGCTCGCCGACGCTCAGGTTCCGATAGTCATCCACTGCGGATCTGGGCCGGCACCGGGAGTCCACACCGGCCCCGGACCGATCGCCGACGTTCTTCAACGGTTCCCGACGCTGCGGCTCATAATCGCGCACATGGGCACCCCCGAGTTCTCCGAGTTCCTCGACCTCGCCGACGCGTATCCGTCGGTGATGCTGGATACCACCATGTCGTTCACCGACTTCTCCGAGGCACTCGTCCCCTTCCCGCGCAACGAATTTGGGCGTCTAGCCGCGCTGGGTGACCGGATCTTGTTCGGTAGCGATTACCCCAACATTCCGTACGGCTACCGGCACGCACTGGACAGCATTGTGCGCCTCGACCTCGGCGATGACTGGACCCGAAACGTTCTGTACCACAACGCGACCCGACTGTTAGGACTGTAGCGATGGACGTCGATGTCACACTGACCTGCGATCTACGGGAAATGGCCGCCGCGAGTGCGGCCGCTGAATCTGCCGGATACCAAGGTATTTGGACGTTCGAGGGGTCGCACGATCCGTTTCTTCCGCTGTTGCTGGCGGCCGAACACACGAAAGACGTGACACTCGGGACATCGATTGCCGTGGCATTTGCCCGCAATCCGATGCTACTCGCGACAATCGGGTGGGACCTGCAGGCGTACTCGGGAGGGCGATTCGTCCTCGGTCTCGGTACGCAGATCAAACCGCACATCACCCGTCGATACTCGATGCCGTGGAGCAAGCCTGCGGCGCGAATGTCGGAGATGATCGACGCGATTCGAGCGATCTGGGACAGCTGGCTGACCGGTGGGCAGCTAAAACATCGCGGCGAATTCTACGAGCACACGCTGATGACGCCGCTGTTCATGCCGGACCCCAGCGTCGTCGTCGAAACCGGGCCGCCACCAATCTGGTTGGCGGGAATCGGTGAACATATGACGCGGACCGCGGGTGCCGTTGCCGATGGATTCTTGTCCCACCCGCTGGCGACACCCGAATACCTGCGCGAGGTGACCCTTCCGACGCTGGCTGCGGGGGCGTCGAGTCGGGGTCGCGACGCGGCGGAGATTGCCGTTCACCATTCGGCGATGGTGATCGTCGGAGAGTCGGAGGCCGACCGTCTGCAGGCGCGGGAGGCAATGCGCCGACAGATCGCGTTCTATTCGTCGACTCCCGCATACTGGCCGATTCTCGAGTTGCACGGTCGGGCCGAGTTGGGGCCGCGTCTACGCGAAATGACGAAGGCGGGCCAATGGCTCGAGATGGCCAGCCTGATCGACGACGACTTCGTCGACACCGTCGCGGTGACCGTTGACGACCCCAAGGTCGGGGCTGCGCGGCTTCGGGAGCGATTCGACGGGGTCATCGACCGGATCGGTTTCAACACGCCGTACCAGGCCGATCCGAGCGTGCTGGCTGCAATCGCGGCGGAACTGTCTTCGACGACCCGCTAGGCCCCTCGGGCCGCGATCCGCGCCTGCACCTCGGGGCGTCGAAGCGGCGGAACCGTTTTCGGTGGCTGCCGACGGTCCGGCAACTGCGCGAGAAGCGCACGGGTCGTCGCCGCGACGTCGGTGACAGCCTGCTCGAACGCGGCCTCGACGGCAGCCGACGGGTGTCGGATACCGCTCACCTTGCGGATGTACTGGCGGGCCGCGGCCTCGACCTCATCGGTGGTTGCGGGCGGTTCCAACCCACGTAGTTCAGTGATATTTCGACACATTTCACCCTCCTACAGTTATGACCGCCCGCGTCGCCGAAACTAATCGGCGATATGGACGACGGCCTTTCCTCGGATCTTTCCTTCAGCGAGATCTGTCAGTCCTTGCGACAGGTCGGCCAGTTCGTAGGTCTTGTTGACCGGCGGGATCATCCCGGCGTCGATCATCTCGATCAGTTCGTCGTGCAGCAGCCCGGGAAGTTCGGGATGGGTCCGGATGTACTCGCCCCACGCAGCACCGACGATCGCGATGTTGCGGAACAGCACGCGGTTTAGTTTCACGGTCGGAATGCCGCCCGCGGCGAACCCGATCACGACGTATCGACCGTCGTTGGCCACTTGCCGCAGCGCCTCGTCGAAGACTTCTCCGCCGACCGGATCAATCATGACGTCGACGCCGCCGGGGACGATCTCCTTGAGGCGCTTGCCCCAACCATCGGACAGTTGGATGATCTCGTCGGCTCCGGCTTCGCGAAGCATGTCTTCCGCGCCGGTACGGTGCACGATCGCAACAACCTTGGCGCCCATGGCTTTTGCCACCATGATCGACGAAATGCCAACGCCGCCAGCGGCTCCGAGCACACCCACCACTTCACCGGGCGCGGTCTGAGCACGGACCTTCAACGCGAACAGTGCGGTCTGGAAGTTGATCCCCATCGACGACGCTTGCTCAAAGCTGATGGAATCCGGGATCGGGAGAAGCTGCGCGGGGTGTGCGGCGACCTGTTCGGCGAACCCGCCGACCATCGACATCACCATGACTCGCGCGCCAGGCTGATACGGCGAATCGGCGGGTGCGGTGCGGACTACGCCGGCCACTTCGGTGCCGGGTGTGAACGGCAGCGGGGGTCGTAGTTGGTAGAGACCTTGCGACATCAGCAGGTCGGGAAAGCAGATTCCGCACGACTTGATGTCGACGAGAACCTGGTCGGGTGCCGGGGTCGGATCGTCGACGTCGGTGAGCGACAGACCGTTGGGGCCGGATTCCTCGGTAAGTACTTGAGCCTTCATGGAACCGACCCTACCGCCACCACCGGCCCGATGGAATAGAACATGTTCAGCGTAAGATTTCGACATGGTCTCAGCAGAAAATTCGACGCCGTCGGAGCTCACCGCGCACCGACTCGCCGTCGCCGAAGCAGCGCCCGGATTCATGCCACTCGACGAGGCGACCGCCCTGCATGACGTCGCGAAATCCTATCTGTCCCAACCTGATTCGGTCGGCATCGGCGTCGAGATTGGGACATACTGTGGCAAGTCGACGGTGTTCCTCGGTGCTGCCGCAGTCGAGTCGTCGGCGCTCATTGTGACCGTCGATCACCACCGTGGTTCGGAGGAACATCAGCCCGGCTGGGAGTACCACGACACCGGCCTCGTCGACCCGCACACCGGAACCCTCGATACGTCGGCACGCTTCCGGCAGACCATCTTTGATGCCGACCTGGAGGGCACCGTTTTGGGGCTGCTCGGTCGGTCCGTCGACGCCGCGCGCGTGTGGGGCAAACCTGCCGACTTTGTGTTCATCGACGGTGGCCACAGCATGGAGGCCGCGCAGGCCGACTACGACGGTTGGGCTCGTTGGGTTCGCCCGGGCGGCGCACTACTCATCCACGACGTGTTCCCCGACCCCGCGGACGGCGGTCGGCCGCCGTACGAAATCTATTGCCAGGCCGTGGCATCTGGATTCACCGAAGTCGGTGTGCACGGATCGCTGCGGGTTTTGCAACGGTGACGTCGGGGTGCACCTGCGCAAACTGGTTCCCCCTGCACGCGCTCACGCAGGGGAACCAGTCGACGCAGGTGGAAAGCTGCGCTATCCCAGACCCAGCTGGCCCGCGCGCTTAGTCAGATATGCGCGCGCCTTGTCGATGTCGTCGTCGGGGACGCCGTACAGGACCGTCGTAACACCGAGGTCGCGCCATTTGGCCAGACGCTCTTCGTCGGGGCGAGTGTCCAGCACGACGATCTGCGGCTTACCTTCGCGACCGGCGTCGGCCCAGGCCTTGTTGAGTAGCGTCACCGACCCTTCGATGTCGGCCTCGCCGGGCGTCGTGATCCAACCGTCGGCACTGCGTGCGATCCACTTGAAGTTCTTCTCGGTTCCACCGGCCCCGACGATCACCGGGATGTGCGCCTGCGTCGACTTCGGCCACGTCCAGCTCGGGCCGAATTTCACGAACTCGCCGTCGAACGATGCCTCTTCCTGCGTCCACAGCGCGCGCATCGCTTCGATGTACTCGCGCAACATCGTACGTCGACGACCAGCCGGCACGTGATGATCCGAGAGTTCATCGAGGTTCCAGCCGAATCCGACGCCAAGGGTCAGGCGCCCGTCGGACAGATGATCCAGCGTCGCAAGGGTTTTGGCGAGCGTCAGTGGATCCGACTGCACCGGTAGCGCGACGGCCGTGGCGAGCCTGATCTTCGATGTCACGGCTGCCGCCGACGCGAGCGAGGTCCACGGGTCGAGGGTGCGCATGTAGCGGTCGTCGGGTAGCGACGAATCTCCGGTCCCGGGGTGCGCGGCCTCTCGCTTCGTCGGGATATGACTGTGCTCCGGGACGTAGTAGGCGGCAAAGCCGGCCTCTTCAATGAGCGGAGCAAGCACGTGCGGCTTCAGCCCACGGTCGCTGGTGAACTGAACGATTCCGAATTCCATCCCAAGTCCTTTCAGACATTTGCCTGGACAAGAGTCTAGCAAAGAAACTAGAACAGGTTCTATCCCCAAATCCGCCCCTGAGCGGGCTCTGCCGCCCACATGTGGATTTGGGCCCGCTCCGGGGCGGTTTTGGGGGTGGCGGGCGTGGTTGGGGCGGGGCGGGCGGGGCGG
>QIRE01000063.1_pt1 | contig 28419 bp, 31 predicted proteins | sample 2940141 | NCBI WGS metagenome assembly QIRE01 (sample SAMN09273532, study PRJNA473421) | Gut metagenome, whole genome shotgun sequencing project. | isolation source: gut tissue | host: Folsomia candida VU population | place: Netherlands: Amsterdam | collected 2016-03-06
CGTCATCGGCGACGGCGCCATGAGCGCGGGCATGGCCTATGAGGCACTGAACAACGCCGGGCATCTGGGCAAGCGTCTGTTTGTCGTGCTGAATGACAATGAAATGTCGATTGCGCCGCCGGTGGGGGCGATGTCGTCCTATCTGACGCGGCTTTACACAGGCGGTCCGTTTCAGGAACTGAAGGCCGTGGCCAAAGGCGCGGTCGGCCTGCTGCCATCCCCGATGCAGGAAGGCGCGCGCCGGGCCAAGGAAATGCTGAAAGGCATGACCGTCGGCGGCACCCTGTTCGAGGAGTTGGGCTTTTCCTATATCGGCCCGGTTGATGGACACGATATGGAACAGCTTTTGCCACTGCTGCGCACCGTCCGGTCGCGCGCGACGGGGCCGGTGCTGATCCATGTTGTCACGAAAAAGGGCAAGGGCTATGCCCCCGCCGAAAACGCGGCTGATCGCGGCCATGCGACGGCGAAATTCGATGTGCTGACCGGCCAGCAGGCCAAGGCGGTGTCGAACGCGCCCAGCTATACCTCGGTCTTTTCCAAGGCATTGGTTGATCAGGCATCGCGCGACGACAAGATCGTGGCCATCACCGCGGCTATGCCCGATGGCACCGGGCTGAAACAATTCGCCGACCGTTTTCCGCGCCGTTGCTTTGATGTGGGCATCGCGGAACAGCACGCCGTGACCTTTGCGGCGGGGCTTGCGGCGGGCGGGATGAAGCCGTTCTGCGCGCTTTATTCGACATTCCTGCAACGGGGTTATGACCAGATCGTGCATGACGTTGCCGTGCAGGGCTTGCCGGTGCGCTTTGCCATCGACCGGGCGGGTCTGGTTGGTCAGGATGGCCCGACGCATTCGGGCGCCTATGACATTGCCTTTCTGGCCAACCTGCCGGGTTTTGTGGTGATGGCCGCCGCCGATGAGGCCGAGTTGATGCATATGGTGGCCACCGCCGCCGCCCATGATGATGGTCCCATCGCGTTCCGTTTCCCTAGGGGTGAGGGGACCGGCGTCGATTTGCCGGAACAGGGGCAGGTTCTGCCCATCGGCAAGGGTCGGATCATTAACGAGGGGCGCGGCGTCGCGATCCTGTCTTTCGGCACCCGCCTGTCCGAGGCGCGCAAAGCCGCCGAGGCGCTGTCGGTCCGGGGCATCACCCCCACCATCGCCGATGCGCGCTTTGCCAAGCCGCTGGACCGCGACATGATCCTGCGGCTGGCGGCGACGCATGACGCGATCATCACGCTGGAAGAAGGCGCGGTCGGCGGTTTTGGCAGCCATGTCGCGCAATTGCTGGCGGATGAAGGCGTCTTTGATCGTGGATTGAAGTTCCGCTCTATGGTGCTGCCGGATTGCTTCGTGGATCATGACACGCCGATGGCGATGTATGACACCTCGGCGCTGAATGCCGCTCATATAGAGGCGAAGGTGCTTGACGTGCTGGGCATCGGCACGCTGGCGGACCGGCGCGCCTGACGGGTTGCACATCAATGATAGCTGCGCACCAGCGCGCCCGCGATCATCGACCAGCCGTCCACGACCACGAAGAACGCCAACTTGAATGGCAAGGACACGACCACCGGCGGCACCATCATCATGCCCATCGACATCAGCACCGCTGACACCACAAGGTCGATGATCAGAAATGGCAGGGCGATCAGAAAGCCGATCTCGAACGCGCGCTGAATTTCGGACAGCATGAAGGACGGGATCAGCACGGACAGGCGGGTCGCCGGATCGCCCGTGCCGGGCGCGACCTCGGCCAGACCTTGCAGCGTGTCGGGGTCGGTCCGGGCGGTCATGAAGGCCTGAAACGGCTGGATGCCACGGCGGATCGCCTCGGCGATGTCGATGCTGCCGTCTTGCAAGGGGGCACCCGCGACCTGCCACGCCTCGCGCAGGACGGGGTCCATGATGAACCATGTCAGGAACATCGCAAGGCTGACGATCAGCATATTGGGCGGCGATTGCTGCAAGCCGATCGACTGACGCAGGATCGACAGAACCGTCACAATGAACGGAAAGCACGTCACCATGATCGCGATGCCCGGCGCCAGCGACAGCGCCGTCAGCGCGGCCATCAGCATGACCGCGTTCTGGCCCAGCCCGCCCGCCATCTGTTCCATATCGGGCAGGCCCTGCGCCATCGCCGCACCCGGCAACAACACCGCCGCCAAAGTCAGCGCAAGCGCGACAGGTTTCATGGCTCACCCGCGCCGATGATGCGGACGCACAGGCGGTCCTGCGCGGTGCCGTCGCCCGTCAATTCACCGCGCGCGATCACCTTGTCGCCCACACAGATTTCAACGCCGTCACCGATGTTCTGGTCCAGAACCAGCACGTCATCGGCGCGCATCGCCGACAGTTGCGCGACGGTCAGCCGGGTCCGCCCCAGCCTGATCGTGACTTCGACCTGAATGTTGCTGGTGTCGATCAGATGCTTCAGTTCGTCCATTTGGACCCGTCTCCTCTGATTTCGCGGATAAGCGCGCGGATGTCTGCGGCCGTCTTATCGGCGGACAATTCGATATGGCCGCCCTGAAGGGTCAGCCCGATGCAGTTGGCGTCGGTTTCCACCAGCTCCACCCCGCTGATGCCGCTTTCGACAAGGCAGCGTTCCACCAGATCGCGCAGCCGGGCATTGCACGAAATGCGCGCGTGAACCGGCGATGCCGAGCGTGACAACCGCATCAATTCGTCGGTCAGCGCGGTTTCCAGTCGCCGTGTTTCCGACGCCGGCAAAACGCAATCCAACATCTGTTCCAGGATCGGGGCCAGAGCCTCGACCACCTCGTCGCGCAGCTTCGCGCGTCGGTTTTCGTCGGCGCCAAGACTTTGCGCCAAACTGTCCAGCCCCGCCTTCAGGCTGCGGATTTCGGCATCTTCCTTGCGGGCCAGCCCATCGGCCAACCCATCGGCATAGGCCTGTTCGACGGCGTCGATGGTGGCGGTCTGACCGTCGGCATGGGCCGCCAGACCGGCGCTGAATGATTCCAGTTTGAAGATCGCCAGGGTCATTGCGCGCCCTCCTTGTTTTCGATCCAGCCAGAGAGGATCTTGACGCTTTCATCATGCCGTTCGCGCATCATGCCGCGCAAACGGGCCACCGGATCGGCCGAGGGCAGGGCCAAGGGTTCGGTCGGGCGCGGCTGCGGCGGCATCAGTTCGGACACGGGCGTAACCTCGGCATTGGTCGCCGTCGGCGGCAGGATCGAGGCGGGCGGCAGGCTGCTGTCCAGCAAGGCCGTCTGACCCGAGTTGCTGCGGTTGCGCAAAACCGGACGCAGCACCAGAAGGATCACCGCCAGCGCAAAAAGGCCGATCAGCATGATCTTGATCAGGGCGTTCAGCTCAATCCGGTCAAGAAAACCGGGGCTGGCTTCGCTGCCCTCGGTGCCAAGTGCTGCGAAGGGCAGCGATTTGACGGTGATCTGATCGCCCCGGCTTTCGTCATAGCCAACCGCCGATGCGACCAGCTCGCGCAGGGTTTCCAGCTCGGCATCGCCGCGCGGCACCAGTTGCGTCTCACCCTGCGCATCGGTCTGGGCGGTGCCGTTGACCAGAACCGCGACCGTCATGCGGCGGGTTGAACCGGGCTGGCGGGTCACCTCGCGCGTGACGCGGCTGACCTCATAATTGGCCTGCTGGCGGTTTTCCGACCGCGTGGCCTGACTGCTGTCGCCCTGCGCCTGGTCGCCGTCGGGCAGGTTCGATGCCGCCGTGACCGCGCCCGAGCCGGTTGAATTGCTCTGATCCGAGGTTTCTTCGGTAACTTGCGAAATCAGCGCCCGCTGATCGGGGTCAAAGCGCTGTTCGGTCAGCAGCTCGGATTCGGTCACCAGATCAAGGTTCAGCTCGACGATGGCGTTGCCCCGGCCGACATGGGGTTCCAGAATACGCTCGACGTTGCGCTTGACTTCGGCGGTGCGGTCGGCGCCGGTGTCATCGTCATTCGCCGCGACGATCCCGTGCTGCGTGTCGATCACCGTCACGTTTTCCGGTTGCATCCCGGGCACGGCCGAGGACACTAGAAACTTCAACGCCGCCGCCTGTTCGCGCGCGATCGGCTGACCGTTGGTTGCCAGCGTCACCGAGGCGCTGGCCGATGTATCGCGGCGATATCCGCGACCCGTTTCAATCGCCAGGTGCACACGCGCCGTCTTGACGTTGGGCAGCGCCAGCGCAGTCCGCGCCAGTTCGCCTTCCTTCGCGCGCCAATATGCGGCGTCGAACATCTGTGATGTCGTGCCGAAACCCGACATGCCATCCAGCAATTCATATCCGGTGGTGCTGGCCGCGGGCAGCCCCTGGCTGGCCAGTTCCATGCGCAGCCGATCACGCTGTGCCGCATCGACCCAGATCGCATCGCCGCGCACCTGATAAGGCACGCCGCTGCGTTCCAGCCCGGCCACAACCTCGCCTGCCTGTGCCGCATCCAGCCCGCCATACATCAGCGACATGCTGGGCTTGCTGGCAAAAAGTCCGAACCCCGCGATGATCAGAAAGGACGACAGAAAGGCCGCCGCGAGGATGATTTTCTGCTTTGAGCTTCGCTCGTTCCAATAGTCCTGCAATTTTTGCAAAACCGTCCCTTTCGAATCAAAACGTGGTTTCGGTCCTGCATTTCATTGCATGGCGCACGTTAAGAATTGGTTAGTCGCAAGCTGCTAAATCTGTCTCATCAGGACGGAGAATCAGCATGACGGATACGGCCGACGCAGCCGCTGAAAAGAAAAGCGGGATCAAAGGATTGCTGATCCCGATCCTTGCCGCTGTCGCCTTGGGCGGCGGGGGTTTTGCATCAACATTCCTTGGCTTTTGGTCGCCGTCGCAACTGTTTGCGCCGGGCGAGGAAAAGACCTCGCACGCTGCCCCGTCATCGGTTTTCGTGAATATCCCGCCGATTGAAATCACCATGCCCGGCGGGCGCGGACGGTCGGTTGTCGTGGTTGCAGCCATTGAATCCGATACCAGCCATCAAGAGCAGATCACCCACCTGATGCCGCGTGTCTTGGATGCGTTCACCACGTTTTTGTCCGGCGTAGATGCCGCCGCCTATGACAAGCGCGGCGTTCTCGACATCATCCGCGCCGAACTTTTGTCCCGCAGCCGCCGCGCCCTTGGTGATGAGGCCGTCAAAGACCTGTTGATTACGGAGTTTCGTATCAAATGAATATTGAGAACCTGTTTGACGGCGCGCTGGTCGTGGCCTCTGTTCTGCTGGCGACCTTTTGCCTTGTTCTGGCACGGCGCCTGCGGCGTCTGAACGATCTGGAAACCGGGTTGGGCGGGGCCATCGCCGTGATGGCCGCCGAGGTTGATCGCCTTGAAAAGGCCATCCGCCATGCCCGCGCCGAGGCGACCGAGGCAAGCGAATCGCTGTCCCAGGAAATCCTTCAGGCTCGCAATGAACGCGCGCTGTGGGATTTGCGCCAGCGCATCGGCGAGGCGGCCCAGCCCGCCCCGGCACCGGTGCCCGCCCTGCCGCAGCGCCGTCTGCGCAAACGCGCCGAGGTGGCCGATGCGTAAGCACATTCTGCCCCTGATCGCGCTGGCCTTTGCGATTCCTTCGGGTGTCGCGCTGCTGCAAGCGCAGGATATGCCCAAAATGTTCGCCGCCTTCGCCGAGCCGCCGGCCCTGCTGCAAGGTTGCGGCGATGTTCCCGAAGCCGTGGCGCTGGCATCCGAATTGCGCGACCGCGCGCTGCGGATCGAACGCTATATGCAGACGATTGATGAGAAAAAGGCCGAACTGGCCGCAGCTGAAGCGACGCTTCGCACCCGACTTGCCGAATTGAAGGCGCAAAAGTCCGGCATCCGGTCACGCGGCGATCAATCGACCGAGGCGGTTCGCCAGGACATCGACCGTCTGGTTGCCGTCTATAATCAGATGAAGCCGGCCGAAGCGGCGGCCGTGCTGACCAATCTGCCCCCCGATTTCGCGGCCGAGATCCTGATGCGCGTGCAGCCCGAAACGGGCGCCCGGATCATCGCCTCGGTCGAGCCGCGTCAGGCCGCGTTGCTGACCGCCCAGATGGGCGCGCGCAGCGTCCGCAGCCGTTAAGGAGCTTGCCCGCATGTTCGGTTTCGTCGGAATTATCGTCACGCTCGCCATGGTTTTCGGCGGCTATCTTCTTGCCGGTGGCAAGATGGGCGTCATCATGCACTCGCTCCCGTTCGAGATGATGATGATCATGGGGGCCGCTGTCGGGTCATATTTCCTGTCCAACAGCAGCCATGTTCTGAAGCATACGATCGGCGGGATCATGCGGGCCTTCAAGGGGCCGAAATGGACACAGGCCGATCATCAGGATGTTCTTTGCCTGCTGTTTCAATTGCTTAAAATCGCGCGGGAAAACCCTGTGGCCTTGGAAAGCCACATTGAAAAGCCAAAGGAATCGCCGATCTTTCAGGCCTATCCGCGTCTGCTGGCCGATCATGAGGTCGTGTCGCTGATCGAAGATACGCTGCGCTCGGCCAGCCTGAATTATGACGATCCCTATCAGGTCGAAGAAATGATCGCGCGGCGCCTGACAATCATGCGCGAAGAGGAAATGCACGTCCCCCACGCCCTGCAAAGCATGGCCGATGCGCTGCCCGCCCTTGGCATCGTGGCGGCGGTTCTGGGCATTATCAAGACGATGAGCTCTATCGATCAGCCGCCCGAAGTCTTGGGCAAGATGATCGGCGGCGCCTTGGTGGGGACGTTTCTGGGCGTGTTTCTGGCCTATGGGTTCGTGGCGCCGCTGGCTCATCGCCTGACCACGGTCGTCAAGCAGGATCTGGGCTTTTTCGACGTGATCAAATCAGTGCTGATCGCGGGTCTGCACAATCATGCAACGACCCTTTGCGTCGAGGTTGGCCGGCAGACGGTGCCGGAACATGTCCGGCCCAGCTATGACACGCTGGAAACCGCGCTGCGCGATCTGAAGCGGGCGGCGTGATGATCGGCGCGGCCTTGCTGACCATCGCGATGGCAAATGCTGCGGGGGCGGACATGCCCCTGCTGCCCGATGCTGCGGTATATGCCGATGACGCCACACAGCGCCTGTTGGCGGGCGAGGCTTTGCCCCCCGACTATCGGCTGCACCTGATGGCGATGTCGCCGGATGCGCGGTTGCAAGCCCTGATCTTTCTGCGTCGCGCGGGTTTGTTAACCGCCGATGCCTGGCCCCTGACCGACATCCTCGCGCCTGCGATCCCCGTGACGGAGACAACCCCATGATGCCAAAATCCGCGCCATCGAAACCGGGGCGCCTGGTCGACACGTCTTTGCTGGTCACGGGCGGGATCGTGCTGATCGTCGTGTCGCTGGTGGTGCCGATGCCGCCGGCATTGCTGGATCTTGGGATCTCGGTCTCTATCGCGCTGGCGATGCTGGTTCTCGTAATGGCATCCTTGGTCGATAAGCCCACGGATTTTCAGGCTTTTCCCGTCCTGCTGCTGGTCAGTCTGGCGCTGCGCCTGTCATTGAACGTGTCGTCCACGCGCCTGATCCTGACCGAGGGCCATACCGGAACCGAGGCTGCGGGCCACGTCATCAACGGCTTTGCCAATTTCGTCGCCGGTGGATCGCTGCTGGTGGGGCTGACCGTATTTGCCGTGATTTCCGTCGTGAACTTCATGGTGATCACCAAGGGCTCGGGCCGGATGGCCGAGGTTGCCGCGCGGTTCGCGCTGGATTCGCTGCCGGGCAAGCAGCTTGCGATCGATGCCGATCTTGGTGCCGGGTCCATCGACCATGAAGAAGCGAAACGCCGTCGCGCCCAGGAACAGCGTGAGATCAGCTTTTTCGGATCGCTGGATGGCGCGTCGAAATTCGTCAAAGGTGACGCCGTGGCCGGGATTGTTATCACCCTGATCAACCTTTTTGTTGGGCTTGGCGTCGGCATCACCGCGCATGACATGCCAATCGCCGAGGCGCTTGCGACCTATTCACACCTGACCATCGGTGATGGTCTTGTCAGCCAGATTCCGGCGCTCATCACCTCTATGGCGGCGGCGCTGCTGCTGTCGCGCGGTGGTGCCACCGATACGACGTCCGACCTGCTGGTGCGTCAGATGACGCGGACCTGGCAGCCCGCCGCAGTTGTGTCGGCTGCGATGATCGTCATGGCTTGCATCCCGGGGATGCCGACACTGCTGTTTCTGGCGCTGTCGGCAGGCATGGCGTTCCTGTCTTGGACCAGCGCGCGCAAGCTGCGGACCGCCGCGAATACCTTGCCGGATCTGCCCGTCGTGGAATCCGCGCCGCGCCCTGCTGCCCGGATCGGCGACGTTTTGGATACCGATGAAATCAGCGTCGAGATCGGCTCGGGTCTGGTTGCGACGGCGCTGGATCAGGCGCGTGGGCTGGGCAGCAGGATTTCGAACCTTCGTATCCATATTGCGCGCAGCTTTGGCCTGATCCTGCCCGATGTCCGGATCACCGATACCGACGATCTGCCCGCCGGTGACTATAACATCCGCATTCAGGGTGTTGTCCGTGGTCGCGGCACCCTGCGCACGGGTGAGGTTCTGGCGCTTGGTCCCGACCATGTGCTGTCGGGTCTTGGCGGGGTGGCGGTGCATGAACCCGTCTATGGCAGCCCGGCCCGCTGGATTGCGCGTGATGAACAGGATGATGCTGCGACACTGGGCGCCACGGTCGTCACCCCGATGGAGGTGCTGTCCACCCATCTGATGGAGGTAGTGAAAGCCAACCTGTCCACCTTGATGAGCCTGGGCGCACTGCAACGCCAGATGGAGGAACTGAAGAACCTGTCAGACCCTGCGCGGGCAGAGCGCAACCGCAGGTTCTTTGACAGTGTCGTTCCCGAAAAGGTCACGCCCGAGACGTTGCTGGCTGTTCTTCGCGCGCTGCTTGATGAACGTGTCTCAATCCGCAACCTGCCCCAAATCGTTGATGCAATGGCCGAATTCCGCTCCGTCGAATCGGCCGAGATGTTGTATGAACTGGTCCGCAAGCGGTTGCGCGGTCAGATCACGCAGCAATATTCCGATGATCGTGGCAGCATCTCGGCGGTTCAGCTGCACCCCGCATGGGAGGCCGAATTCGTCCGCGCCGACAGCGAAATCGGGCGCGCGGGGGCAGGGGTGATGACGCCGGCGCTGTCGCAACGGCTGTTGGATCAGACGCGGCGTGCCTTGGCGGGCGTTGATGCGATGGTGCGACCGGTGCTGGTGGCACCTGATCATCGTCGCCGGATGATCCGCGCGGTGTTGGGCTCGAACGGGGTGGCGGTTCCGGTGCTGGGCCTTGAAGAGGTTGATCCCGCAGCCGATCTGCGCCTTGTGGCGACGATCGAGGCCGCCTGATGTGGGCGCAGCTATCAGCACTTGTGCCGGGGCTCGACTGGTCGCTGGTGCTGGTCTACCTGCGGGTCCAGGCCTGCCTGCTGGTCCTGCCGGGGATCGGCGAACGGGTCGTTCCGGTCCGGGTGCGCGCGGCCATCGCCATGTCTGTGACCCCGCTGCTGGCAACTGCGGTGCCTGCCGTGGCGCCGCCGGATGGGCAGTTCGCCACCGTGGTGCAGGCCGCGTCCGAATTGCTGATCGGTCTGTCCTGCGGGATGTTGTTGCGGATACTGGCGCTGTCGATTGATGTGGCCACGTCGGCCATCGCGGCGACCGCGTCCCTGTCCCAGATCGTCGGCGGCCAGAATGAGGCCGCCCCCCATCCCATCGGCAATATGCTGCATCTGGCCGGGCTGGCGATCCTGATGGCGCTTGGGCTGCCGGTCATGCTGATCGACCTTTTGGCCGACAGCTTTGTCATGTGGCCCCCGGCGGCATGGCCGGATGCGGCGCAGATCTCGACCATGGCGGTGGGGGTGCTGGTTCAGGGCTTCTGGCTGGCGATGCTGCTGGCGGCGCCCTTCACGTTGGGCGGCTTTCTGTTTCAGGCGCTGTCGGGGGTCATCAACCGGGTTATGCCCGCGCTGCCGGTTGTGTTCATCGGCTCTCCCCTCGCGATCATGCTGGCGCTTGCGGCACTTGCGATGCTGGCGCCGATGCTGGTCGGATTATGGGCCGACGCTGTTCTGAATTTCACCCTGCCGAGGTCTGGATGAGCGAAGAAAACGACGACAAGCCGTATGAGGCGTCCGAACAAAAGCTGCGCCGGGCCCGCGAAAAGGGCGATATTCCACGGTCAACCGAACTGAACGTGGCGGCGATGTATCTTGGCGCATGGCTGGCCTTTGGCATCGGCGCGGTCTTTGCGGTGCGCCAGTGGCTGTCGATGGCGACCCGCGCGATGGGCGCGGAAGGCTGGCCGCTGGACGGCACGTTTTCGGTCGCGGCGTCACTTGGGGCCTATGCCGGATGGGCGGTGCTGGTGCTGGTCATGGTGCCGACCGCGACGATCCTTGTGGTGCTTGTGGTGCAGCGCGGGCTGGTCTTTACGCCGCAAAAACTTGCCTTTGATTTCAACCGACTGAACGTCATGAAAAATGCCAAGCAGAAATTTGGCGCGGCAGGTCTTGTGACCTTCGCCATCTCGCTTGGCAAGGCGGCGCTGGTCTGCGCGGGGGGCTGGTATCTGTTTGCGGCGCTGCTTGACCGGATCTCTGCCAGTGCGATGGGCGGTGGGCGGTGGGTCGCCGATCTGGGCGCGCTGATGGGTCAGGTCATGCTGCTGGCGCTGCTTGTTTCGGTCGTTTTCGCGGCGATCGACATGGGCTGGAAATGGTTCGATCACCGCCGCAAGAACCGCATGTCGCGCAAGGAGATGGAGGATGAGTACAAGGAATCCGAAGGCGATCCGCATCTGAAAGCCGCCCGGCGTCAGCGTGCCGTTGATATCGCGATGGCGCAGATGATGGCTGATGTGGACAAGGCGGATGTCATCATCGTCAACCCGACCCATTACGCGGTCGCGCTGGAATGGAAACGCGGCAGCGGTCGCGCCCCTGTCTGTCTGGCCAAGGGCGTGGATGAGGTGGCGGCACGCATCCGTGAACGCGCGCGCGCGGCGCAGGTGCCGATCTGGTCCGACCCGCCCTGCGCCCGCGCCATCCATGCCACGGTCGATGTCGGTCAGGAAATTCAGCGCGAACATTTCGCAGCTGTGGCCGCCGCGATCCGATTCGCAGAAAAGATGCGGGACAAGGCGCGCGCAGGATGGTGACGCAGGCAGACAAGCTAGCGGTATTGCAAAAGATCGCCCGGCTGAAAGCGGATCGTGAGCTGAAGAAATTTGCCGCCTTCAGCCTGCACATGACCCATGCGCGCAACAAGGCCGATGCGATGCGCGCGGCCTTGCAGCAAAGCTATGACAGCGCAGCCCCCCTATCGGTGCCCGAGGCGCGCGTCGCCAACGCCCAAGCCGGGCGCAGCGCGCGTGAGCTGGCACATGCCGAGGCCGAACTGCGCCGGATGAAGCCCCGGTTCGAGGCCGTGCGAAAGGATGCCGCGCGCGAATTCGGGCGCGCGCAGGTGTTGCTGACGCTGGCCGAACAGGTGCGGGCCGATGCCAAACGCGACCCGACGACCTGACATCGCGGTCAGTCTCGGCGTTCCGGCAGCGCCACATCGACCCACACAAGCCTGTGGTTCGAGGCTGTTGCAGCCGTCTGCGCAAGTGGATCGGCTGGCGCTGGCCAGACAACTGCGCTGTCCAGAACCGTCAGGGCACGCGCGGGCAGGATGTAATCGACACGCAGATTGCCGCTGCGATTTTCGTCATACTCGGCTGTGTCCAGCGCCGGGTCGCCGCTTTGGGTCGCGTTGGCTCCGTTTTGCGGGGGCTGAAACGCGCCGCGCGGGGCGGGGTCTTGGGCGTGTGTCAGCAGCCGGTGCAGCGCATCGGCGCGGCCATCGCCATCGTTCAGGTCAAGATTGACGTTCCCCAACAGCGCGAATGGCGCCGCAGGCAGGTGGTGCAGCCAGAATGCGGCCTCATCATGATTGCGCCGCCCGTTGCGATCTTCGGGCCCATCAAAGACCGGCGGCGTGGCGGCCCAGGCCAACAGATGCAACGGTCCTTGCGCGGTGATCACCGGCACATCCCAATGCGCGGTTGACGACAGCCGCTGGACGTTGGCGACATCCGGGGGCGTCTCAGGCATCAGATTGCCGGGCAGGTCGCGCCACAGCAGCGCCGAATGGTCTGTGACGGCGCCCAAGGGCAGGCGCGACAGCACCGCCATGCCGTTTTGCCCGCTGAACTGGCCAAAGCCCTGCGCGTCATCCGCCCCGCCCGCGCGCCCGTCGCCATTCAGATCTAGCCCGGTCGCCATGCCGCTGTTGGGGCGCGCGCTGAACGAATGCGGCATCGGGTGGCCGGTTTTGGTCAGCAGCTGGCTGAACGCGGCCAAGGCGCGCCCCTCCATATCCCAATCGAACCCGGTCAGCAGGATGACATCCGGCGCCGCCGATGCAATCACCTGCGCCGCGGCCAGCACCTGCGGATCGTCTGCGCGGATGTCGCGCAACAAAAGACCCGGCCCTTTCCGAGAAAGGCCGGGATCCCATGTTGCAATCCGGATCGGGTCGGCGGATGCAGGCAGTGCCAGCATTGCGCCAAGGGCAAACCCCTTCAGACCCAAGGCCGCGCCTGCGCCATCTGGGTTTCATACCCGTCGATCGAGGGCGCCTTTTCCATCGTCAGGCCAATATCGTCCAGACCGTTCATCAGGCAATGCTTGCGGAACGGGTCGATATCAAAATGAAACTCTACCCCGTCCGAAGTGGTCACTTTCTGATTTTCCAGATCGACGGTCATTCGCGCATTCGCACCTTTACGCGCGTCATCCATCAGCACGTCCACCGCCTCTTGCGGCAATGCGATAGGCAGAATGCCGTTCTTGAAACAGTTATTGAAGAAGATATCGGCAAAGCTGGTCGAAATGACGCAGCGCACGCCAAAATCAAGCAATGCCCATGGCGCATGTTCACGGGACGATCCGCAGCCGAAATTATCGCCGGTCACAAGTATCTGTGCCGCCCGATAGGCCGGTTGGTTCAGCACGAAATCGGGTTGTTCATTCCCCTCGCGATCATAGCGCATCTCATCGAACAGATTTACCCCAAGGCCCGATCGCTGGATCGTTTTCAGAAACTGCTTTGGAATAATCATATCGGTGTCGATATTGACCAGCGGCATCGGTGCCGCAATTCCGGTGAGCGTGGTGAACTTGTCCATGATGCCTTCCTGTCTGGTCGGGGTCAGCGGGCAGATTTGTCCTGCCTTATCGTCTGTAGGACAAGGTTTGGTGTCCCCGCAACCCCCGGTCAGGCAGGAAGCGCATGACCCCGCCACAAGGGCGGGATCACGTCCACGTTTCAGGTCGACGCCAGATCATGCGGCCTTGCGACGACGTGCGACGGCACCCATGATGCCAAGCCCGCCCAGCAGCAGAAAGCCAGCAGCCGGCAGCGGAATGGGCGCGATGCCGATGCCACCATTGGTCACGCTTAGCCTGATCACCATGTCGTCGTGGTTGTCATCGGGCGAGCCGATGTCATCGAAGAACAGATAGGCGATTTGGCCCGATGACGCATTTTCATTGGCAAACGACACGAAGAAGTTGCCAAGATTTGCGGCATAGTCTGCCGGGTTCGATGCATTCGAATTGGCACCGAAGGCAAAGTCCAGAAGCCCGCTCATGACACCATTAAACGTTTGTGCCACGCTTCCCGCGACCCACGACCCGCCTCCACCGGGGGTGGTCGTAAAAAGGTTTCCGGCCCAACTGAATGGGTTTTTGAACCCCGCCTCGGCGCCCAGATATTCAACTTTTATGTCAGCATCGCCCAAAAGATAAAGCGATGCGCCATAATAGCCGGCTCGGGATGTTCCGCCAAGCTCGGGTATGTTTGCCAGCGCTTCGTTTGTCCCGCTTCCGGGGCCGGGAATACTGCCGAATGTCGCGGCATTTGATGCAGTAAGTGTTCCAAGCAGGACAGCCGTGACAATGGCCGTCGTTTTAAGGGTCTTTGAAAAGACCATAACAACCTCCCCACATACACAAAGGCGATTTTCCGCCTACTGGATATTAGCACGAAAAATAAATTGACTCCACGGAATCGTTACTTTTCTGTGCAGGGGAATTTTTACCGCGAACAGGCAGTTATGAGCCTGTTTCCTATATCAATATCATGTCTATACATTTTTTCTGCCGAATATCGCGAAAGATTTACCCGAGCCACGGCGCAAGCCGCCGCGACTCGGGTTGATCAAAGGCGATGGCCCGCAGATCAGGCCAGCGTTGCCGCCATTTCGCGCACATCGACCAGATGACCGGCGACGCCAGCCGCCGCAGCCATCGCGGGCGACATCAGATGCGTGCGCCCCTTATAGCCCTGGCGACCTTCGAAATTGCGGTTGCTGGTGGCGGCGCAGCGTTCGCCGGGCGCCAATTGGTCGGGGTTCATGCCCAGACACATCGAACATCCGGCAAGACGCCATTCGAATCCGGCGTCCTTGAAGATCAGGTCCAGCCCCTCATCCTCGGCCTGCGCGCGCACAAGGCCCGAACCGGGCACGACCATGCCGCGCACGCCACCTGCCAGCTTGCGCCCGCGCAGAACCTCGGCTGCGGCGCGCAGATCCTCAATCCGGCCATTGGTGCAGGAGCCGATGAACACCGCGTCGATGGTGATGTCGGTCAGGCGCGTGCCCGGCGTCAGGTCCATATATTCCAGCGACCGGCGCGCGGCGTCGATCTTGCCGCCGGTGAAATCCTCGGGCGCGGGAATGGTCGCGGTGATCGGCAGCGCATCCTCGGGCGAGGTGCCCCAGGTGACGGTCGGCGCGATATCTTCGCCGCGCAGCGTCACGACCTTGTCGAAATGCGCGTCTGCGTCGCTGTAAAGCGTCTTCCACCAGGTCAGCGCGGCTTCCCATTGCGCGCCTTTCGGCGCATGGGCGCGACCGTTGACATAGGCGAAGGTGGTCTCATCGGGCGCGATCAGGCCCGCACGGGCGCCGCCTTCGATGGCCATGTTGCAGACGGTCATGCGACCTTCCATCGACAGGCTGCGGATCACGTCGCCGCAATATTCGATGACATAGCCGGTGCCGCCCGCCGTGCCGGTTTCCGCGATGATGGCCAGCACGACATCCTTGGCGGTGACGCCGGGGGACAGACGGCCCGTCACCTCGACCTTCATGTTCTTCGATTTCTTCTGGATCAGCGTCTGCGTGGCCAGCACATGTTCCACCTCGGAGGTGCCGATGCCATGGGCCAGCGCGCCGAATGCGCCATGCGTCGCGGTATGGCTGTCGCCGCACACGACGGTCATGCCGGGCAGGGTCCAGCCCTGTTCGGGGCCGACGATATGGACGATGCCCTGACGGATATCGTTGACCGGATAATAGACGACACCGAAATCGCGGGCGTTCTTGTCCAGCGCATCGACCTGCACGCGGGATTGTTCGTCCTCGATCCCGTCGGCGCGGTCCAGCGTGGTCGGCACGTTGTGATCGGGCACGGCAATGGTGCGTTCGGGCGCGCGGACGCGGCGGCCGGTCATGCGCAGCCCTTCGAAGGCCTGCGGGCTGGTGACCTCGTGGACCAGATGGCGGTCGATATACAGCAGGCAGGTGCCGTCATCTGACCGGTCGACGACATGGGCGTCCCAGATCTTGTCGTAAAGGGTCTGCGGGGCAGAGGCGGGATTCGTCATGGCTGTTGGCTTTCGGCTGTGATGCGAATGGATATGGGGCTATCGGCAGGCCACGGCAGAACCGGGGCCTTGGCGCCTTAGCCGCGCGCCGTCACGCAGAGTGCTTCGCCAAAAAACCGCGAGGGCAGGCGGGCACGGTCGTGGATGTCGAAGTATATGAATCCGGACATGATCATCTTTTACGTCCCTTTCCGATGCGAGGCAATATCGGCACGCCGCACCGTCACCTGCGCGCCGGTCATTGAGATGGGCCAAAAAGATGCTATCTTGGTCCTAACCCCTGCGCCGGGGGCGATCGGCGCGCTGACCGGAGGATATAACCCTGTCAAACGACGTCTCGCCGGCCGCAGGGTCGGCCGCGACCGCTGCGGAACAACAGCTGACCAGCGAACAGCTGCTTGCCCGCGTCCTGTCCTCGCTGGAAGATGACAAGGCCGAGGATATCGTGACGATCGACCTGCGCGGACGGTCGGCCATGGCGGATCACATGGTGATCGCATCGGGCCGCAGCGCGCGTCAGGTTGGCGCAATCGCCGAACATCTGGCCGAACGGTTCAAGGAACAGACCGGCCGTGCCCCCCGCATCGAAGGTAAGGATACCGGCGATTGGGTGCTGGTGGATACCGATGACGTGATCGTGCATCTGTTCCGCCCCGAGGTGAGAGAGTTTTATCAGCTCGAAAAGATGTGGATGCCCGCAGACGCGCTAAGCCGCGTGCGCGAACCGCTGCCGCCCACCCACTGACGGGGCGGCACCGGATCCATGCGGATTGATATTCTGGCCGTCGGTCGCCTGAAGAAGGGCGCCGAGGCTGATCTTGTTGCAGACTATCTTGACCGCTTTGCCAAGCAGGGCCGTGCGCTTGGCCTGCCCCCGGTGGCCGTGACCGAGGTCGAGGATAAGCGCGGCATGGGCATGACCGCCGAGGCTGATCTGCTGTCGCGCGCCATTCCCGCAGGGGCGGCGCTGATCATGCTGGATGAACGCGGCCAGCAGCCCACATCTCCGGAATTCGCCAATCGTATCGCGCAATATCGCGACAGCGCGCGCGACATCTGCTTTGTGATCGGCGGCGCCGATGGCCTGCTGCCGCAATTGCGTGACCGCGCCGATTGGCAGATCAGCTTTGGCCGCATGGTCTGGCCGCATCTTCTGGTTCGGGTGATGGTGGCTGAACAGCTGTATCGCGCGGCCACGATCCTTGCAGGCTCGCCCTATCATCGCGCGTGACGTGCGATGCCGCGGTTGTCATCTTCTGTGATCAAATATCCCCATTGCCGCGCCATTTGTTGACGAACCAACCGGCGACGGGCTGGCCCCCGGCCTTCGCGGTTGTGAGCCGCGCGCGGCCAGCGTAACAAGACTGCAAAACGTGACGAGGCAGACATGACGAAACCCGTGGTCCTGTGCATTCTGGATGGTTGGGGCATCTCGGACCGGCCAGCGCAAAGCGCGCCGGATCAGGCCGCGACGCCGCATTTCGACCGGCTGATGCGCGACTGCCCCCATGCGACGCTGACCACATTCGGTCCCGATGTCGGCCTGCCGACCGGGCAGATGGGCAATTCCGAAGTCGGCCACACCAATATCGGCGCGGGCCGCGTCGTCGCGATGGATCTGGGCCAGATCGACCTGGCGATCGAGGATGGCAGCTTTGTCACCAACGGTTCGCTGACCGCGTTCATCGACCGGCTGAAAGCCACCGCGGGGACAGCGCATCTGATGGGCGTCGTGTCCGATGGCGGGGTGCACGGCCATGTCGCGCATGTGCTGGCGGCGGTCCGCGCGGTGGTCGCGGCGGGCGTCCCGGTCGTGTTGCACGCGATCACCGACGGGCGCGATGTGCCGCCGCAATCGGCCTTGGGCTTTGTCACCGAATTGCAGGGCAACCTGCCCGATGGTGCCCGCGTCGGCACCGTCATCGGTCGCTATTTCGCGATGGACCGCGACAATCGGTGGGAGCGTGTCGAACGCGCCTATCGCGCCATCGTCGCAGGCGAGGGTGAGGCCGCATTCACCGCGGATGAAGCCGTGGCCACCGCCTATGCGCGTGGCGAGACGGACGAATTCATTCAGCCCTTTATCATCGACGGCTATAATGGTGCGCTGGATGGCGACGGGTTTTTCTGCCTGAACTTCCGCGCTGACCGGGCGCGGGAAATCCTGTCGGCGCTGGCCGATACCACGTTCACCGCCTTTGATACCTCGGACCGTCCGGAATGGGCGGGGATGCTGGGCATGGTCGATTACAGCGATCTGCACAACGCCTATATGACCACGGCTTACCCCAAGCGGCAGGTGGTCAATACCTTGGGCGCGTGGGTGGCCGCACAGGGTCTGCGTCAGTTCCGGCTGGCCGAGACCGAGAAATATCCCCATGTCACCTTCTTCCTGAATGGCGGGAAAGAGGCGCCGGAACCCGGCGAAGACCGTTTCATGCCCCAAAGCCCCAAGGTCGCGACCTATGATCTTGCGCCCGAAATGGCCGCAGCCGAGGTCAGCGCCGCCTTGGTCAACGCCATCGGCGCGGGCTATGATCTGATCGTCGTGAACTATGCCAATCCCGATATGGTCGGCCATACCGGCAACCTGTCCGCCGCGATGCGCGCCTGCGAGGCGGTCGATCACGGTCTGGGCCTGATGCTGGACGCGCTGGATCAGGCGGGCGGCGCGGCGGTGGTGATCGCCGATCACGGCAATTGCGAAACCATGACCGACCCGGCGACGGGCGGGCCGCATACCGCGCATACCGTCAATCCGGTGCCGGTGATCGTCTATAACGGCCCGGCGGGCGCCAGCTTGCGCAGCGGTCGTCTGGCCGATGTCGCGCCGACGGTGCTGCATCTGATGGGCCTTGGCAAACCCGCCGAGATGACCGGCGAAAGCCTGATCGTTCCGGCATGATGTTGCGCCTGTTTCGGAACCTGGCTTTCTGTGGCCTGCTGGCCGCGACACCTGCCGTCGCGCAGGATGACAGCCCCGCGAACATCGCGGTCAATGACGCGCAGGCGGCTGCGGCGCAACTGCGCGAAGCCATCGGGCAACTATCCTCGGCGGTCGAGGCTGACGATCAGGTCACGGCGCTGACGCAGGTGATTCGCGGCTATGAACAGGGTCTGGGCGCGCTGCGCGAAGGTCTGCGACAGGCAAGTGCCCGCGAAACCGAACTTCGTGACCGGTTCGAGGCACAGCGCGCGCGCCTTGCCGGGGTGCTGGGCGCGATGACCGCGCTGCAACAATCGCCCGAAGCCACGATGCTGCTGCACCCGGCGGGCGGTCTGGCCAATGCGCGGTCGGCCATGATCCTGTCCGATGTGACCCCCGGCCTGCGCACCGAGGCCGAGGACCTGCAAGGCGATCTGGAAGAAATCGCCACCGTCCGTGCCCTGCAATTCGCCGCGGCCGAGATGTTGGGCAGCGGCCTTGCATCCGTGCAAGAGGCCCGGCGCCTGCTGGCCAGCGCGGTCACCGACCGTTCCACAATGCCGGTCCGTTTCGCGGAAAATCCGCAGGAATTGCAGGAACTTCGCGATGCCGCCGCCAGCCTTGACGATTTCGCGGCAGGTGTGGGCAAGCTGCAATCCGATGTCGGCCCCCCGATCGAAGATTTCGCGGGCGCGCAGGGCAGCCTGTCCCTGCCGGTCGTGGGCACGGTGCTGCGCCCCTATGACGAACCGGATGCGGCGGGGGTGCGTCGGCCCGGTTGGGTGATCGCCACCGCCCCCGCCGCGCTGGTGACGGCGCCCTGGCCCGCCACGATCCGCTATCGCGGGCCGCTGCTGGATTACGGCAATGTGATGATTGTCGAACCCGCGCGCGGTTATCTTCTGGTATTTGCGGGCATGAGCCAGGTTTTCGGAGAGGTTGGCGACGTGCTGAAAGCGGGCGATCCGGTCGGCCTTATGGGCGGGACCGAGGCCCCGGCACAGGAATTCGGCGCGCAATTCGTCGCCGACGCCGCACGCGGCGGAGATGCGGGGCGCGGAGAAACCCTGTATCTGGAATTGCGCAACGGACAGGAAACTCTGGACCCGGCGGATTGGTTCGTGCTGAATCCCGTTATGGTGCCCGAACAGGACTAAGGCAGGAAAGGCCGAGATGAAACATTATCTGATCGCCGGTGCAGGGGGCGTTCTGGCGGGTGCCCTGCTGACGACCCAGCTTGCAGGTCCGCTGGTTGCGCAAGAGGCGGGCAAGAACGCCTCGGTCTATGAACAGCTTGAACTGTTCGGCAATATCTTTGAACGCGTCCGCGCCGATTATGTCGAGGCGCCCGACGACAAGGAACTGATCGAATCCGCGATCAACGGAATGCTGACCTCGCTTGATCCGCATTCCAGCTTTCTGTCGGCCAGCGATTACGAAGACATGCAGACCCAGACCCGCGGCAGCTTTGGCGGCCTGGGCATCGAGGTCAGTCAGGAAGAGGGGCTGGTCAAGGTCGTCAGCCCCATCGACGACACGCCCGCCGCGACCGCAGGCGTGAAATCGGGCGATTTCATCACCCATGTGAACGGCGAATCGCTGATGGGTCTGACGCTGGATCAGTCGGTCGATATGATGCGCGGCCCGATTGGGTCGGAAATCACCGTCACCATCCTGCGTGAGGGCGAGACAGAGCCCTTCGATCTGACCATGACCCGCGACACGATCAAGCTGACCGTCGTCAAGGCCCGGATCGAGGGTCACGCCGTGGTGCTGCGCGTGTCCACCTTCAACGATGAAACCTATGACACGCTGAAGGCGGAACTGGACAAGGCCGTGGCCGAGGTCGGCGGCATGGACAAGGTCGCGGGCTTTGTTCTGGACCTGCGCAACAATCCGGGCGGGCTGCTTAATCAGGCGATCAGCGTGTCTGACGCGTTCCTCGACGCGGGTGAAATCGTGTCCACCCGTGGCCGCAATCCGGAAGAAAGCGAACGCTGGAACGCCGAAGCCGGCGATCTGGCGCAGGGCAAGCCGATGGTCGTGCTGACCAATGGCGGGTCGGCCAGCGCATCCGAAATCGTCGCCGGTGCGTTGCAGGATCATCGTCGCGCGATTGTCGTGGGCGAGAAATCCTTTGGCAAAGGCTCGGTCCAGACGGTGATGCCTGTCACCGCCGACAGCGCCATCCGTTTGACGACGGCGCGCTATTACACGCCATCGGGTCGCTCGATTCAGTCCTTGGGCATCCAGCCCGACATTCTGGTCGCCCAACCCCGCCCGCCAGCCCCCGCCGAGGGCGAGGAAGAAGGCCCGCGCAGCCAGTCCAACTTTGGCCGGTCCGAGGCCGATCTTCGCGGCGCGCTTAGCAACGATTCCGTCAATGACGACGAGAAAAAGCAGATGGAGCAAGAAGCAGCCGAGGTCGAAGCGACCGCCAAGCTGCGCGATGAGGATTATCAGCTGGCCTATGCCGTTGATATTCTGAAAGGTCTTGCCGCCGTTGATTTCCGCGCGGGTCAGGTTCCCGCCGCCGCCACGCCTGCCGTGACCGGCGAAGGATCGGGCACCGGCGAAGGCAGCGGGGCGTCCAACGACAATGGCTAAGGACGCCGATGATCGCAGCGGGCGGGGGGGGCTGCCCTACCGGCCCTGCGCGGGCGTGGTGCTGATGAACGCGCAGGGACTGATCTTTGCGGGTCAGCGCCTTGATATGCCGGGTGCGTGGCAGATGCCGCAGGGCGGGATCGACGCAGGGGAAGACCCGCGCACCGCCGCGCTGCGCGAACTGGTCGAGGAAACCGGCGTTGCTGCCGACAAGGTTCAGATCGTCGCCGAAACCCCCGATTGGGTCTACTATGACCTGCCGCCCGAATTGCTGGGCAAGGTCTGGAAGGGAAAATACGGCGGTCAGCGCCAGAAATGGGTGCTGATGCGGTTTCTGGGCGATGATGCGGATGTGCGCATCGACACCGACCACCCGGAATTCAGCCAGTGGCAATGGATGCAGGCCGATGCGTTGCTGGACAATATCGTGCCCTTCAAACGCGCGGTTTATGATCAGGTGATCACGGCGTTCCGCGATCATCTTGCCTAAGGAAAAGGGGCGCCGGTTGGGCGCCCCTTTCGATTACTCGCCGTGCTGTTGGCGGATCCCCTCGGCCTGGCACAGCTTGTCGGCGGCGGTGGTGGACATCGCATCGGGACGCGCGGTCGAACGGTCCCAGTCCAGCATGGATTTTGTGTAAAGCTGACAGACCACGGGGCCGTTCGGTGTCTGCAATGTCACGGGATCGGATTCGAATTGTTGCGGCGTGCAGGCGGCCACGGTTGCAATCAGAACCACGGCGGCAGCAAATTTATGGATCACGATATGACCTCTGTCCCATGTGAAAAACACGGGTTTGATGGGCTGAACCGCGTCAATATGCAACTGAAAGTTGTTTGCGCCGGGGCGTTTTATCCCCGGCGCGCGTGATGTCAGCGGCGCAGCTGGCCCAGCAGGATAGAGGTCGGATAGCCATCCGGCGTCGCCCCGATCGACCGTTGATAGGCGGCGACCGATTCCATCGTGGCTGATCCGAACAGGCCGTCGATTTCGCCCTGATAGAAGCCCTTTTGCTTCAGGCGTTGCTGGATTTCCTGACGTTCGTCGGTGGACAGGGGGCGGTCGTTGCGCGGCCACGATCCCTGAATGCCCGACCGTCCCGCAATGCGTTCGCCCAAGAAGGCCACGCCAAGCGCATAGTTGTCCGAGTTGTTGTAACGCAGCAGCGCGCGGAAGTTATCAAGGATCAGGAACGCCGGGCCGTTCGCGCCTGCGGGCATGATGATCGACCCGTTGCCACCCGGCAGCGAACCGCCACCGATCTTGCGCACGCCCTGCGCCGACCAGTCGCCGGTCGAACGGCGCGTGCCCTTGCCGACCAGACCCATGTTGAAGCCTGCGGGCAGCTGCACCTCGGCCCCCCATGCCTGACCGGGCACCCAGCCATTGCGGCGCAGGTAATTCGCGGTCGAGGCCAGCGCATCAACGGGGTTTTCCGACCAGATGTCGCGGCGGCCATCGCCGGTGAAATCGACGGCATATTCCAGGTAGGATGTGGGCATGAACTGGGTGTGGCCCATCGCGCCCGCCCATGATCCCAGCATGTGTTCGGCGTCGGTATCGCCCGCCTGCAGGATTTTCAGCGCCGCGATCAGCTGGTTCTGGAACATCTCGCCCCGGCGGCCGTCATAGGCCAGCGTCGCCAGCGACGGGATGATCTGCATCTTGCCGCGGTTTGCGCCAAAGTTCGATTCCATCCCCCAGACGGCCAGCACGATTTCGCGCGGCACACCGTAACGGGCCTCGATTTGCGACATGATGCCCGACAGTTGCGCGGCTTTGTCGCGCCCGGTGCTGATGCGCGAATCCGACACCGCGCTGTCCAGATACAGCCAGACGGGACGGCTGAATTCGGCCTGCTTGCGGTCCAGACGGATCACGTCGGGGTTGTAACGCGCAATCCGCATGGCCCGGTCATAGGTCGCGGGCGAGATGCCCTGCGATACCGCCCGCGCGCGGAAGCTTTGGACGAAACGTTGCAATCCGGCCTCATCGCCCGCAGATGCCGCAGGGATCGGCGTGGGCGTGACAGGTGCGGCGCCGCCGGACATTCCGCCGGGTGAACGGCTGATCGGACCAGCGCAGGATGCCAGTACCCCGATCAGCGCCGTGGTCAAAAGGATGCGGGAAATGCTCATGTGATCGCCTGTTCGTGACTGCTGCGGTTCTTGTTGTGAACCACCTTAGCCAAAGCGGCGAGGCTTGGATAGGGCCGCGCCGCCCGACCGGCAAATGACGCCCGGACCCGTCAGTGCAGCGTTGCGTCGTCGCCGGACACCCCGCCGTCGCCTTTGAAATAGGGCTGCATCTGGGCGATGATCACCGAGTTTTCGGCCAGCGCGCGGTCCATCAGCGCGCGTTCGTCGTCGTCGATTTCATGCCCCTCGGCCAGCCGTTCTTCCAGCGTGCCGTATCCGGTCACGTCCAGCGGCGCCATGTCGGCCTGTTTCAGGATGGCGACGGTTTCGCGCACGGCCTCGGCCTCATCCTTGCCCGAGGCATAGCACATCAGCCCCGCCCCGATGCTGCCATCGGGCAGGCCATCGCCATCCCGACGCCCAAGTTCGACCAACAGGGTATAGACCTTCATCGCGCGTCCTTTCCGCAGGCAACCGTCAGGGGCGCGATCCAATCCGAACAGCCGCAATGCCCGCATGACCCGGCTGGCAACGCGACATGCGCGGCTTCAAGCGCCCCGCAATTGGCACAGCACGCCTTGCCGTCAGGCGCAAGCCCCGGATCGGTCAGCGGACCTTGGGGTTGCCACGGGGGCAGCACGGAATCGGGCGGAATCAGGGACAGGCCGGGGCGCGGGGTATCGGCGTGAAACAGCGACAGCCCGCCGCCGCTTTCCAGAAACGCGTGTTCAACCTGACCAAGGTTGCGGATGCCCTGCTGGCGCAGCATCGCCTTGACCTCGGCCGAGCCCATATCGGCATGTTGCAGCCCGGCCATCACCAGTTGCCCGTCGCGCACCAGCTGCACCGGGCGGCCGTCGATCCTGTCCTTGGCCAGATCAAAGCGCATGATCAGCCAGTCCAGCGCCTTGTTCATCGCCACAACGCCGGTGATGACCAGCATTCCCGCCAGCAGCGGCACGTCAGGATAGAACATCGAATCGCCCACGGCGGATCCAAGCGCGATCACCAGCACGAATTCCACCAAGGACAGCTGCGCCACGCCGCGCCCGCCGATCCAGCGGATCATCAGCAGCGTATAGGCATAGATCAGCAGCGTGCGGACAAGGATTTCGGCGTAGAACAGCACCGGATCATCGCCGATGAACATGCGGTGCAGATCAAACGGAATGACGCTTTGGTCCATGATGCGCATTTCTTTGCAGGGCGCGGGTGGAACGTCTGCGCCGTTGCGGGGTTCCGGCTGACACGTGATCAGATGGGGGCGGCGAATGGTGTGGGGCAGGCGGGATGCGGAAACGCGCAAGGATGATCTGCGCACGGGCGCGCCATTCTGGCTGAAGACGCCGAATGTGACGGTGCCGGCAGGCGCGCTGCCGCGTGGCGATCGTTTTGACGCGGTGGTCGTCGGCGCAGGCATCAGCGGTGCCCTGATGGCCGAGGCGCTGACGGCGGCGGGCAAAAAGGTGCTGATCCTTGACCGGCGCGATCCGGTGCGCGGATCGACGCCCGCTTCGACCGCGATGATCCAGCATGAAATCGACGTGCCGCTGATCCGGCTGATCCGCGACCGGGGGCGCAGCCAAGCCGACGCCGCATGGCTGCGGTCGGCCCGCGCGGTGGCCGATCTGGTGGCGCTGATCGGACGGTTGGGGATCGAATGCGCGATGCAGCCGAAACAGGCGCTGTATCTGGCGGGCGATGACATGGGCGCCCGCGCCATGAATGACGAGGCCGCGGCACGTCACGCGGCGGGGCTGGCGGCCGAATATCTGAATGCCCCCGCGCTGCGCGACCGCTTTGGCATCGACCGCACCGCAGCCATCGTGACCGAGGCATCGGCCAGCGCGAACCCGGCGCAGATGACCGCAGGCTTGCTGAAGGCGGCGATTGCGCGGGGCGCGATCATCGCCGCCCCGGTCGAGGTGACGGACATGGCCGAACTGCCCGGTGGGGTCGCACTGGCCACGCGCGACGGGCAGGTGGTGACGGCCGATCACGCGATTTTCTGCACCGGCTATGAGTTTCTGCCCGCGATGCAAAGCCGCAGCCACCGCATGACCTCGACCTGGGCGCTGGCCTCGCGTCCGCGCGTGGCCCGCCCCGGCTGGCTTGACGATTTTCTGGTGTGGGAGGCTGCGGACCCGTATCTCTATTACCGCAGCACGCCCGATGGCCGCATCATCGCGGGCGGCGAGGATGAGGATGATCCCCATCGCAACGACGATCCCGGCCTGCTGACCCTGAAAGCCGCGCTGATTGCCGAAAAGCTGTCGCATGTGGCGGGGATCGACATCGGGCAGCCCGCCTATGTCTGGTCGGCGGCATTTGGCAATACCACGGACGGATTGCCGATCATCGACCGGGTGCCGGGCCATGACCGGGTGTTTTCGATGATGGGCTTTGGCGGCAATGGCATCACGTTTTCGATAATCGGGGCGCAGATCATCGCCGCCGCCATTGCCGGTCAGCCCGACCCGGATGCAGGTCTTTTCGCCTTTCGCTGACCGCGCTAGTCTGCCCGAAAAACGGGGGCCGGGATGAGCAGAAGTCTGGAACGCGTCAAGGCCGCGCTGAACGCCGCAGGTCAGTCCGCGCAGGTGCTGGAAATGCAGGCATCGACCCGCACCGCGCTGGATGCCGCAGCGGCGGCGGGCTGTCACGTCGATCAGATTGCCAAGTCGATCATCTTTCGCGGTCAGGACAGCGGCCATGTCGTGCTGTTCCTGACGGCGGGCGGCAATCTTGTCGATGCGGACAAAGCCGCAGTCGTGGCGGGACAGCCGCTTGGCAAGGCGGATGCCGCGCTGATCCGGGCGGAAACCGGCTTTGCCATTGGCGGCGTGGCGCCCGTGGGGCATCTGACGCCGCTGACCGCCTATTTCGATCCGCGCCTGTCGGATTTTGATCTTGTCTGGGCAGCGGCGGGGACGCCGCGCCACATCTTTGCCATCCCGCCCGCGCGCCTGCTGGCCATCACCGGGGCGCAGGTCGCGGATTTCACCGCCTAACGCGACAGGATCGTCTGCATCAGCGGGCCGTCTGGATCGGCCATTGCATCAAGAATGTCGAAATGATGGCGCCCCGGATCGATGATGCAGTCGGTCGCCGCGCCAAGCCCCGCCCAGATATTTGCCAGCAACTGCGCCTGACGGATGAACTCTGGCCGCTCCATCCCGCCGACCCAGCAGGTGACGGGAATGCCCGGTCGGGGCGTCAGCAGGGCCGGGCTTTCGCGCAGCGCCTCGGCCATGTCCAGCCGCAGCGTGTCGTTCAGCGCCAGCCGCAGCAGCGGCCGCAAGTCGGTTAGTGGAGAGATCGGCACACAATGGCGGACCCGCGTGGCCACCCCATCGGGCAGGGTGGCATCGTCACAGACCATCCGCGCCGCCAGATGCCCGCCCGCCGAATGGCCGGTCAGCACGATGGGGCCATCGACCTGTCCGGCGGCCTGCACGATGGCCTGCGCGACCTGACCCGTCATCTGGCCGATGCGGGCCGCAGGGGCCACCGTATATGCGGGCATCGCCACCGCCCAGCCCGCAGCCAGCGCGCCCGCCGCCACATGCGACCAGTCGTCCGGCGAAAACTTCATCCAATAGCCGCCGTGGATGAACACCATCAGCCCGCGCGCCGTCCCATACGGGTGCCACAGATGCCCACGGCCAAGCGGCTGTGGCGGGTGGCTGTCGCGAAACGCCGCCGCCTGAACCGGCCAACGGTCCACGAATGCCTGCGCGCCGGGAATATGGGTTCCGTTGGCATAGGCGTCGTTCCAATCTGTCACCTGATAGCGCATCGCACTCCCGTCTTTCGGCCCGCAGACAGCGATGCTAACCTGCCCCGGACCGGAGGACCAGATGACCGATTTTTCCCGCACCCGCGCGATGTTCCACCTGCCGGATGGGCTGACCTATCTTGACGGAAACTCGCTTGGTCCGATGCCTGTGGCCGCGCGCGACCGGGTGTCGCGGATGATGGCGGATGAATGGGCGCAGATGCTGATCACCGGCTGGAACAAGGCGGGCTGGTATGTCCAGCCGCGCCGCGTCGGCGATCGGGTGGCACGGCTGATCGGGGCGGGTCCGGGGCAGGTGGTGATGGGCGACACGCTGTCGATCAAGGTGTTTCAGGCCGTCAGCGCCGCCCGCGCCCTGCGCCCCGACCGGCGGGTGATCCTGTCCGACAGCGGCAATTTCCCGTCCGATCTGTATGTGGCGCAGGGGCTGGCGCGTGCGGTCGATGCGGAACTGCGCGTGGTGGCGCCCGATCAGGTGGCAGCGGCGATCAGCGATGACATCGCCGTCCTGATGCTGACCGAGGTGGATTACCGCACCGGGCGGCGTCACGATATGGCCGCGCTGACCGCGCTGGCGCATCGGCACGGCGCGCTGGTGGTGTGGGATCTGGCGCATTCGGCGGGGGCGGTCGATGTCGATCTGCTGGCTGCGGATGCCGATTTTGCGGTCGGCTGCACCTATAAATATCTGAATGGCGGGCCGGGGGCGCCGGCCTTCATCTGGACCCATCCGCGTCACGCCGATGCGGCGCAGCCGATCCTGCAAGGCTGGATGGGCCATGCCGCGCCCTTTGCCTTTGACCCCGACTATCGCCCCGCGCCGGGGATCGAACGGATGCGCGTCGGCACGCCGCCGGTGATTGCGATGGCCGCGCTGGATGCGGCGCTGGATGTCTGGGACGGGGTTGCGATGGCTGACCTGCGGGAAAGATCGGTCGCATTGACGCAAGGTTTTATCGACGGCGTGCTGGCCGAATGCCCCGGTCTGATCCTGAACAGCCCCCGCGATCCGGCGCAGCGCGGATCACAGGTCAGCTTTCGCCATCCGCAGGGCTATGCCATCATGCAGGCGCTGATCGCCGAAGGGGTCATCGGGGATTTTCGCGCGCCCGACGTGCTGCGCTTTGGCTTTGCGCCGCTGTATAACGATGCGCGCGATGTGGCCCATGCGGTCAGTGTTCTGGGCAGGATCATGCGCGACAATCTATGGGATCGACCGGAATTTCATCAAATGGCCGCCGTGACGTAACGGTAACAGTCTTTCAAATCCGCAGGGTGTGGCGCACAAATGGCACAATTATTTGGACGCGCGCG
>QIRE01000064.1_pt1 | contig 27979 bp, 25 predicted proteins | sample 2940141 | NCBI WGS metagenome assembly QIRE01 (sample SAMN09273532, study PRJNA473421) | Gut metagenome, whole genome shotgun sequencing project. | isolation source: gut tissue | host: Folsomia candida VU population | place: Netherlands: Amsterdam | collected 2016-03-06
CGAGTGGATCGTCGCGGCCGCATGATGTGGTCGCTACCAAAAGGCCACATCGAGACCGGCGAGACGGCAGAGCAGACCGCAATCCGCGAGATCGCCGAGGAAACCGGTATCACCGGTTCGGTGGTCGCGCCGCTCGGCAAGATCGACTACTGGTTCGTCAGCGAGGGTCGTCGCATCCACAAGACGGTCCACCACTACCTATTGCGCAGCTTGAGCGGCGAATTGTCCGACGCCGACTACGAGGTGGCCGAGGTTGCGTGGGTCCCGTTGACTGAGCTGCCGCGTCGGCTCACGTATTCTGACGAACGTCGCTTGGCACGGATGGCCGAGGGAGTCATCGCCGACTTGACCGCCGATCCCACCCGATTGGCTCAGTCAGAAGCCGAGAGCAATCGCACCGAACCCAATGCCTATGAACGAGCCGCCGCCGCACGCAACCAGCGTCGCAACGATCCGCCCCCGCCTGTGCGGGCTCGCCGACGTCGGCGTCGGGGCAGGCGCGGCCCGTCAACCGATGACTAGGGCGAATCGACGTCTCGGCGTTTTAGTCGTCGTTCTCGCGCTTGTCGGTTTGCTCTCCTCCGTCGGGTTCGACGGCGAGGGTCCGGCGCGATCGAGCGCTGCCCCCGACGCTGCACCACACTTCGCAGCCGTCTCCATTGACGCGGTGAACCCGTCCATCGTCACCACCAGCACCGGTCAGACGGTCACCGTCTCGGGCACGGTCGTGAACTCGAGTGATCGTGACCTCCGTTCGCTCGGTATCCGCCTGCAGCGTGGCGAGCGGGTTGCCACCGCAGCCGACCTTCGGCGCAGCCTTGCCGACGACGCCGCGAAGTTCGACAAGACCGGTCCCTTCGTCTCGTTAAGCGGCACTCTCAAGCCTCGGCAACGCAAGTCGTTCTCGCTGTCGATGCGGTTGTCGGGTCCGGGAAGTCTCGACATCGACGCAACCGGCGTCTATCCGCTTCTCGTCAACCTCAACGCCGTCCCCGACTACGGTGGTCAGGCCAGAGTCGGTGACTCCCGAACCTTGCTGCCAGTTCTCTCGTTGCCACCCAGTCCGCAACGAGCCTCCCCATCCAATTCCGCCTCACCCGATACCGCAGAGGACCTCAGTTCCAGTTCAATAGCGGCCGACGGATCCGTTCCGGCCGACTTGAGGTCGCCTTCAGCGCTAACGCTGCTGTGGCCGATCGCCGCACCCCCGCAGCTCATTCCCGGCCGACTTGGCGGCACCGGCGTTTCACTCTCAAGCGACGACCTCGGCCGATCCCTATCTCCGGGCGGACGCTTGCGGTCCATCGTCGACTCGCTGACCGAGGTGGTCGGCAAGTCCGACGACGCTCCCGAACCCAGCAAGTCGGGTGACTCCGCTGCGCCGTCGTCTACGGCCACCGACGCTCGGCCACCGGCGTCGAAGCTGCGTCAAAGCTTGTGTCTGGCCGTCGATCCGGACCTGGTGACCACCGTGCGCGCGATGACCAACGGCTACACGGTGACGACCGATCCGCACAATCCAGACGCTCCAACGGTTCCGGGTACGGCCGTTGACGCGGCCCGGAACTGGCTGCGGGATCTGCAGCATGCCGCGTCCCAGCTGTGCGTCGTTGCGCTACCGTTCGCCGGCGTCGATCTGGATGCGCTGGCCGCGGTGGGGAACGATGCCCTTACCAGCGGGGCAGTCGCCTCGTCGGCAGACCTCGTCGACGACGTCCTCGGCGTGAAAAGCGTTCGCGGACTGAACATCCCGTCCGTTGGTGCCATTACCTCGACCGGTGCGAGCGTCCTTGGTGCCAACAAGATCGGCAGTGCGGTGACGTCGACGTCGTCGATCGCGGGGACGTCTGATCCGAGCGGCCGATACCGAGTCGGCGGCCTCGGCGCCCAGACGTATGACGCGCCGATCACCGCTGCCCTTGGCGCGGCTGGCAGCCACCCGCTGACACCCGTCCTCACCCCGCAGGACCAGCACGTCTCGCTGGGTGCGGAGTCGGAGGGCAGTCGGCGTCAAGCGGCAATTGCCGCACTCGCCTACCCAGCGATCGCTGTACCCGCGACGTCGGATGGGGTAGCCGCCGTACCCACCAAACCGATCGCGGGACGCTCCCAATTCCTGCTTCCGCCTGCGTTCTGGTCACCGACAGTCGGCGACGCGAAAGCATTCCTCTCGGCGACAACCCTCCTACTGGAATCGGGCGTAGCCAATCCGACGCCGCTGGCGAGCGTCGTGAATGATCTGCCGAACGCGGCGCAAAGCGCGCGGTTGGTCCCGCCACCTGGCACGATGCTCGCCACAAACCGCGGATGGCTACCGTCGGAGAGCGTGTCCTACGATATTTCGGCCGACGCGACGCTCAGCTGGCAGATGCAGGCATCGTTCGTCAACAGCGCCGACGTCGACGCGTCGCCGCAGACATACGTCGTACCGCTGCGCGGGGATCTGCTTCGTGGTTTGCGCAGCCCCAACCAGGACACCGCCGTCGACCGCACCGCCCTGCGCGCGGAACGCACCCAGCGGGTGAATGCGGTGTCGTCGACGCTGGAACGCATGCGCACGTCGGTGACGCTGCTCGACCCGGGCGGGCGCTACACGCTCGTTTCTGAACGAAGCCCGTTACTTCTCGTTGCGCGAAACGACCTCGACCTTCCGATTCGGGTCCGCGTGGACACCATCGCCCCCGACGAACTGAGCATCGGCGACATCGGGGTGATCGAGATTCCGGCCCGCGGAACCCGACAGATTCAGTTGCCGACGCGTGCACAGACGTCGGAGTCCATGTCGGTGCAGATCACCTTGGTCACCAGCACGGGCGTGAGCGTCGGGGCGCCGGTCAGCATGTCGGTGAACTCCAACGCATACGGCAAGCCGCTGTTCATCGTGACGCTGGCCGCCGGCGTTCTATTGGTGCTGTTGGTGATTCGACGCCTATGGCACCGATTCCGTGGCCAGCCGGATCCCGCCGACGCCGATCGTCCCGAGGCAGACGAGACCGCCCGCGCCCTGGCCTCGACCGCGTACGAGCGTCGAGTCGAGCAAGAGGCGCAGCGCGACGCACAATTGGAACGTGACACCGATGGTGGTGACCACACAGTTGGTGACCAGCCAGCAGACGACCAGGCAGCGGATGACCACACAGCGGAAGGGGAGCGCCCGTGAGTGACCGCACCCCGCCGCCACCGCGTGATGACCAGCCGCGTGATCGGCAGAAACCGCCACCCGCCTCCCGTCCGCGCGCGTACGAGGGTGACCCGGGCGACCGTGGGTTCGTCCCGCTGTCGGGGCCATTGGCCGATCGACCGCCGCTCGCCGGGGGAAATCCCAATCAGTCATGGTCGGCCCCGGAGCATGCCACCCCGCCACGTGCCACCCCCGAACGTGTTGGGCCGCAACGAATTCCACCACAACGGGGTCGGCCGCCTGCCGATCGGCCACCGCAGCGGCGGCCCATCCAGGTTCAACGCCCCGGTGCGTCGTCGAGCACACGCTCGTCGAGCACAGCGACGTCGACTCAAGAATCGCCCCCACCCGGCAAGTCGTCGGACTCATCGATCCTGAAGACGAGCGGCTCGATCGCCATCGCGACTCTGATGAGTCGTATCACCGGATTCATCCGAACGGTTTTGGTGCTGGCCATGCTTGGGCCGGCGGTCGCGTCGGCCTTCCAGGCCGCCTACGTCTTGCCGAACATGGTTGCCGAGGTTGTCCTCGGCGCCGTCTTGACCGCGATCGTCATCCCCGTACTGGTGCGCGCGGAATCTGAGGACGACGATGGTGGCGAGGGGTTCATCAATCGCATCTTCACGCTGACCGTCACTCTGCTGGGTACGGCGACGGTGATCGCGCTCATCGGTGCGCCGGTCCTCACCTTCCTCAACGTCGGCGACGGTGACGTCAACCGCTCGCTGACCACCGCCCTCGCGTACCTGCTGCTGCCGGAGATTCTCTTCTACGGTTTATCGGCCCTGTTTATGGCGATCTTGAACGTCAAGGGCTACTTCAAACCGGGTGCGTGGGCACCGGTGCTCAACAACTTTGTGCAAATCGGGACGCTGATTCTGTACGCACTGATGCCCGGCGAGATCACGCTCAATCCGGTCCGGATGTCGAATCCGCAGATTCTGGTCCTGGGTATCGGTACGACCATCGGCGTCATCGTTCAGGTCGCCGTTCTGGTTCCGTACCTGAAGCGCTCGGGGATCAAACTTCGCTGGGTCTGGGGCATCGACGATCGGCTGCGACGCTTCGGCACGATGGCGCTCGCGGTGGTGGTGTACGTCGCAATCCTGCAGGTGGGACTGATTATCACCTACCGAATCGCAGCGTCGGCGACCGACTCCGGCATCAGCGTGTACGCCACCCACTGGCAGTTGCTGCAGCTGCCCTACGGGGTGCTCGGTGTGACGATTCTGACCGCGATCATGCCCCGCCTCTCGCGCAACGCGGCGTCGAACGACACCAACTCGGTCATCGACGATCTGTCGCTCGCCACCCGCCTGACGATGGTCGCGCTGGTACCCGTCGTCGCGTTCATGACGTTCTTTGGTCCGGCGATCGGCGTCGCGGTCTTCAATTTCGGACAGTTCGACGCTCACGTTGCGTCGCAGCTCGGCTCGGTTCTGGCGTGGGGCGCGTTCACGTTGATCCCCTACGCCCTGACGCTCGTGCAACTTCGGGTCTTCTACGCCCGCGAAGACGCGTGGGCCCCGACGCTGATGGTCCTCGGCATCACCGCCATCAAAGTTGTTCTCTCGTACCTGGGCCCGGTGCTGTTCGACGACCCCGACATGGTGATCCGCTGGCTCGCCTTGTCCAACGGTGCCGGTTACCTCATCGGCGCGATCGTCGGACATTTCCTGCTCAAACGTCGACTGGGCAACGTCACGATGACCAACGTGACGCGGACCAGCGTCTTAGCGATTCTGGCTTCGGTCGCTGCCGTAGCGGTCACCTGGTTCGTCGCCAATGTCTCCGGTCTGCACCGGTTGGCGAGCGAGTACGGCAAGGTCGGATCAGTCATCTACCTGGGACTTACCGCAGCAGTGGCACTTGGTTTGGCCTACACCGGCCTCGCGGCGCTCAAGGTGCCCGACGTTGTGGCGATCACCGTTAGCGTCCGCCGCCTGCTCGGCCGGTTCATCCCCGCGTTGGCGCCGGCCAGCGTTCCGGGACCCGAATCAACAGCCGCAATCACGATTCAGTTTCCGCGGATTAGCACCGAGGAATCGGTACCGTACTCTGGGCAAGTACAAGTTTTGCAGCGCTTTGACCGCGGCACATCGACTTGGCAGTCCTACTCCGTTCACAGCGGTGGCGCTGCCGGTACCGGAACGTTCCGTTCCGTGGGTGCCGGGGACGCCGCTGCCCCTAACGACATGAGATACCGCAGGAGAGGAGTCCGGGGTATGAGCGACGGTGACGTCGAGACGGTGAACGATTCCGTCGATCCGGTCAACGAGTCCGGTGATCCGGCGCCCGCGCCTGACGCAGAAGTCATCGACGAGACTGCGGCAGAGGCACAAGCCCCGACCACCGACGTCGAAGAGTCGACCCCCGCGGACGACGTGGACACCCCCGATACACAGGACGCTCCAGCGCCCGAAGGTGCGGCGGAGGATGCTTCCAACGCTCGCCAACGAGGGCCACGTCTAATTCCCGGCGCCGCGGTTGCCGGCGGTCGCTACCGACTCCTCGACGCGCATGGCGGCACCCGAGGACTGCAATTCTGGCGAGCCCTTGACATCAACCTCGACCGAGACGTCGCACTGACCTTCGTCGACGCCGAGCAGCTGGCCGCACCCCCGCGGCCAGGTGACAAGGACGACCAGGTGGAAGGGCCGCAGGCCGTGCTCTCGCGGACGCTGCGCCTCGGTCACGTGAACTCAGCTGGCGTGGCGCGGGTGCTCGACGTGGTACGTGGGTCGTCGGGCGGCATCGTCGTGACCGAGTGGGTTCCCGGATCCTCGTTGCGCGACGTCGCGGAGTCGAATCCATCGCCGGTCGGCGCGGCTCGAGCAGTGCGTGCGCTCGCCGCGGCAGCCGAAGCGGCTCATCGCACCGGTGGCGCTCTCTCTATCGATCACCCGGATCGGATCCGCATCAGCACCGACGGTAACGCCGTCCTGGCGTTCCCGGGCACCCTCGTCGGGGACGACAAGGCTTCCGACGTTCGCGGTCTCGGCGCGGTGCTCTACGCCCTTCTGTTGGCCCGTTGGCCGCTCGACGGCGAAACCGGCAGCAAGCTGGCCACCACCAATGAGAAGGGTGGCTCGGTTGGCGGTTTGCCGCCCGCGATCCCGGATTCGTCGGGCAACCCGGTGGAGCCACGCGAGGGTCGGTCCGAAGTTCCATTTGAGATTTCCGCGGTTGCCGCGCGCGCACTTGACGGAGACAAGGGCATCCGTACCGCCGGAACCGTTCAGCATGTGCTTGACCAGGCAACCGTCGTCGACCTCAAGACCGATATGCTGCCGCCCGTCGAAGGTGCGCAGGCTCCGGTCAGCGTCGGCAACGTCGGGGGCGGCGATCGGTTGCGCCCGAACCGCGACACCGACGAGCCCGAGCGCAAGCGGAATCTCGGTCTGATCATCGGTGCGGCGCTGTTGTCGCTGTTCGTGGTGATCGCGCTGATCGTGTGGATCTCCAATGCCCTTGGCGGCAGCGGCGGACCGTCGAATATCGACACCATCATCACTACGTCGACGTCGGGTCAGGCGGGCGCCGAAGGTGGCCCCATCGCGCTGACCAGCGTGTCCGTGGTGGACTTCTCCGAACAGACGCCCGACCCGTCGACCAATGTCTCGAACGTAATTAGCGGGTCGACGCCGGCCTGGCGGACCGACGTCTATAAGTCGTCACCTAATTTCGCGGGCCTTAAGAAGGGTCTCGGGCTCATGTTCAACCTCGGTGGGGACCGAACCGTCAAGACGGTGACCGTCCGTACCACCACACCGGGCTTCAACGTCGAATTGCGCACAGCATCGTCGGCCACGGCAACCCTGGACAAGACGACACTGGTCGGCACCGGCAACGTCATCAGCGAAACCACCAACCTGCCGATCCCACGCGCCGCTCAGAGCCAGTACCTCATGGTGTGGATTACTGACCTGCCCACCGGACCCAATGGCGGGTATCAGGCAGTCATCAACCAGATCACGATGAACGGCTAGCGCAAACTTCTTGGTGCGCAAAGAATTACCCTTGTCCCTGCCTGACGGTGCCGTCCTCGGCGAGGACGGCCTCGTCCGAGCGATCTGGGCGGCGCAGCCCGGGATGATGCGCGACTATTACGACACCGAGTGGGGGATCCCGGTCGTCGGTGAGGCCGCTCATTTCGAACGGTTGACTCTCGAGGGGTTTCAGTCCGGTCTGTCGTGGGCAATCATCCTGCGTAAGCGGCCCGCATTCCGCGAAGTGTTTGCGAACTTCGACGTCGACGCCGTTGCCGCGATGACACCCGCCGACGTCGAGCGGTTGATGGCCGACGAGCGGATTGTGCGCAACCGCAAGAAGATTGAAGCTACGATCACCAACGCGCAAGCTGCGATCGCGCTGCGCGAGGAGGGCGGTCTGGAAAAGTTTCTGTGGTCGTTTAAGCCGGCACAGACGCCGCGCCCGGTGCAGATGGCTGATGTGCCCACGACGTCAGACGAGTCGACTGCATTGTCGAAGGCATTGCGTAAGAAGGGTTTCCGGTTCGTCGGGCCAACCACGATGTTCGCCCTAATGGAAGCCATCGGGATCGTCGACACGCATCTCCTGTCGTCACACCGTCGGGGCGCATCGGGAGTATGGAGCGACTAGCCCTCCCGCCGTAAACTAGAACACGTTACAGTTCTCCTAGGTACCCGACCCAATCGCAGGAGAAGTCAGATGGGCAAGTTCAGCCGCGCCGAGATCGAGGCGGAGTTCGCGAAGTTCGAGGAACGCGCCAACCACGGCGGTCGGACCGACGAGTGGGATCCGTGGGCTGAGCAGTTCACCGTCGACGCCGAGTACGTCGAGCACGCGATGGGGACCTTTACCGGACGCGAACAGATCCGTCCGTGGATCAAGAAGACAATGGGCCGGTTCCCGGGCAACCACATGGTGGCATTCCCGTCGCTGTGGCACGTCATCGACGAGGAGACGTCGCGCGTGATCTGCGAAATCGACAACCCGCTGCGAGATCCGGGCGACGGCTCGGTGCACACGGCCACGAACATCACCATCCTGACCTATGCCGGCGACGGACTGTGGTCGAAAGAAGAGGATGTGTACAACCCGATGGAGTTCCTCGCGTCGGCCAAAGGTTGGTGCGAGCGTGCGGTCGAGCTCGGCACAATCACCGACGAGGCGCGGGCCTGGTACGACAAGATGAGTCGGTTCTAGCGAAACTACGCGATTAGCGCGCGTCGTGCGCCTCGGTGAGCACTGTGAAGTCCTGGCCGATTCGACGGCCCGCACGCAGCAGCAAATCGACCAATTCGTCGGCCGTGACGTCGATTTCACCGGTCCGCCAGGATGAAATCACCTCGACGAACCCGCCGATCCCAAGGAGTAAGACGACCCTGAGCTCCTTTTCCTCGACCCCGGGCAACAGCAACGGTCGAGTGAGATCGAGGAACATTTCGACTACCGCGTTGATCGCGTCCCGGCGGACCTCTTCGAGCACTTCGCTGCCGCCATGGTCTCCGAAGAAGATCTGGGCGGTCCCCGGATTGTCGGCAACAAAGCCAACCACCGCTGTGAGGATCGCGCGCAGGCGCGCAAGCGGAGACTCATCCACGTACGACTGCACTGCGGCAAGGACGTTGCTGACTGCCTCGGCGCGCACCTCCTGGGCTACGGCGACCAACAGGGCGTCCCGATCGGGGAAGCTCTCGTAAAAGTAGCGATCGGTGAGCCGCGCACGCGCACAGACGCCGCGCATGGTCACGGCGGCCCAGCCCTGCCCTGCCCAGATCTCGCGAGCTGCGTCCAGTAGATTCGCCCGGCGCATCGCGCGGCGTTGATCTGCCGAAACGCCACCATACGTGCGTTTCGGCGCTGACTTGCTCACGGGAACATCTTGACACCGATCACACAAAAGTCCAATCTGATGGCATACGTCTTCAGATTTGGAACGCACGTTGGATTCCGGCCTCCGCTCACCGAGCAGCGCCCACAAAGTGAAAAGAGGAACAGATGAGCTACGACTTCGACGCGATGCTCCAGACCATCAAGGACAAGCAGTGGTCACTTGCCGATATCGACTGGGACGCACCGGGTGCCGAGACGATGTCCGCCGCGACGCGGCAGCGTATGACACCGTTTATGGCCGACCTGGTATGGATCGAGCACATTGGCGCCCGCGGATTCGCCGCGCTGGCAAAGAAGGCACCGACGGCCACGGTCAGAGAGATCTACCAGCACTTCCATGCCGAGGAGCAGAAACACGCCAACGCGGAACTCGCGCTCATGCGTCGATGGGGCATGCTCAGCGGAGATCGGATTCCGGAACCGAACATTCAAATCAAGCTCGCAATCAAGGTTCTCGACAGTTACGGAGACGGCCTTCCGCTTAGCGGACTGGCCGCGGTCATTCCGATGCTCGAGGTTGCCCTCGACGGAGCGCTAGTCAAATTCCTCACCGACAAGGTCGATGATCCGGTGTGCCAGGAGGTCTTCCGGCATATCAACTCCGACGAGGCGCGGCATATCGCCGTCGACTTCGAGGTTCTCGAACTGATCGGCGCGGCCGGCACGGTCCAAAACCTTGTCCGATCAACAGAATTCTTGGATCCTCGAGTGATCGTCGGACTGATCGTGGTGTTTGTCCCGCTCATGAACAAGATGCGCGACAACGTCGTGGCGATGGGGCTAGACGAGAAGAAGCTCATGAGCGCCGTTCGGAGATTTGCCAAGATCGGCGGCCGAAGCCCGAACACCAACCGGCTCGTGTCCTACCGCATCCTGAAGATCCTGAGCGAGATGATCGTTGATCGCGATCACCTCTATCACCCGTTGCTCGCAGACCCGATGGTCCGCATCACCAATCTCATACCATCCCGGATACTGGGTCGGCCGCAATCCTGGGTCGATGGGCTCTCACCCGAGGCGGTCGCCTGATATGCAAAGGCAAACGACCGTGTCGGCGTTCCGCGGGCGAATCCTCACCGGCACCGACTGGTTCCAGCACACCTATTCGGGCGAACATGTCGCGATCCTCGCGACGGGTGCCGAGGCCGCATCAATTCTGCCCGAAGTGCTTCAGTCCGCGGCAGCGGTGACCGTGTTCGAGGAGAGCGCGGCCTGGATTGCTCCGGTCGCGGTGCCATCTGGGCGTGCGGGCCGCTTGGCCGCGCTCGCGTTTCTGCGGTTCTCCGTTCGCGACAGCTGGACCCGGCGGCAGCTAACACCTCATTCGCGCTTCGATTCCGCCGATGTCGAAGTAAGCCCGAGCTACTACGGGGCACTTCGGGATTCGCGAACTCGGCTGATTCATTGGCCAACATATGCGGTCGTGGAGCAGGGCGTCCGTGCCGCCGACGGCGTCGAGTATCGGGTCGACACGATCGTCGTCGGCGCAACGTCCAAGTTCGCCAAGACGACCGAGGAATCAACCCGATAGCAATTCCAGCGTCACTAGGCCCCGTGACACCCCCGTTCGCGCAAGCGAATGCCGTGCACTACAACGTATTTGATGCGCCGGCAGCCACGGCGCGATGAGTATGTCACCCGAATTCGCCCATTCCGTTGTGCACCGATGCGCCGCTATCCACAAAATCTGCACAAACTTGTCCGATGCGACCGAAACGGCCTTTGCGTCGCATTAGTGTCGTCGCATGACCTGGGGGGACACCGACAAACGGTCTGACGAGCAGCTACTTGAAGCGCACATCGCAGGGGATGAGCACGCCTTCGGGACGCTGATCGAACGACACCACACCCGACTCTGGTCGGTTGCGTACCGCACCGCGGGCAATACCGAAGATGCCCATGACGCGTTGCAGGATGCCTTCCTGAATGCGCACTGCATGGCGACTAAATATCGGGCCGAGGCCGCGGTCGTCGCGTGGTTGCATCGGATCGTCGTGAATGCCTGTCTGGATCGCATTCGGCGCAACAAGAGTCACCGCACGATACCTATCCCGTCCTTCGATGTTTTGCCGCTCGCCGATCCGCACGACCGCACCAACGACGTCGATCTGTCGTTGTCCATCGGCAGAGCACTATCCCGGCTCCCCGCCGAGCAGCGAGCCGCAATCGTTGCCGTCGACGTCGAGGGGCTTTCCGTACAGGAAGCGGCGGTGCGTCTGGGAGTTCCAACTGGAACGATTAAGAGTCGGTGCGCGCGTGGCCGACTGAAGCTCGCGACCCTCCTCGGGCACTTGAAGGAGTCCGTGTAGCCCGATTGACCGAATTATGCTGGCTACCAACCGGAGTGGAACCGAACGGTTCTCCGCTGCGTCGTACAGTCAATGGAAACATCACCACTGACAAGGCACGGTGCAATGACTCAAGACGATTCCGGCGAAACCGCCAGTCGCCGCGTCGAGTTGCCCGAACCGCCCTATCCGGCCGAGCTGCTCGCTGACCTTCATGCCGACGCACTACCCGCCGACGTCGCGGCTCACATACGGTCGCGAATCGTCGATGATGCTGCCGCACAAGAGATTCTGGCTTCACTAGACCAGACTGTTGCCCTGCTTCGGAATGCGCCACTCGAGGCCGTCGACGCACCGCCGGCGGTCCGCGCGGCCACCGACCGCACCCTCGCCGACGTTCGGTCGGCCCCGCCACAACTGTCACCCGCGCGTTCCCGCGCCAAATTCGGCACCGGCGCGCGGGTGGCGCTGACGGCCGCGACGGTGGTCGTGATCGCTGCGATCGGCATCAGTTTGTGGCAGGCGGTCCGCCCCGACGATCAGCACGCATCCGTCGCCACGCATCAACCCGTCGGCCTGCTCAACTCCTCCGACGCTGCCGTCGCGTTCTCATTCATCGGCCACACCACCGGCCCACCGTTCGCATCGGTCGAGGACGTTCGTCGCTGTACCGCCGCAAATGGCGTCGGCGCCACGGTTGGGGTCGTCGGATACGGCCAGGCCCAGATCAACCGGAAGCCGACAGTGCTGATCGTGCTCGGCACCGGAATGGCCGGGCGCTTCGATGTGCTGATGGTCGCGCCCGGTTGCACCACCGACAGACCCGCGACCATCGGTTGGCGGCGGATCGGGGGGTAGTTCCGCCGAGCCGGGAACAACGACCCCTACGCTTGTGTTGAATACGCCGAGAGTTCGTAACAACCGGAGGACCAAGTGACCGAGACCGACCAGCAGATCCACGACATCATCATCATCGGATCTGGTCCCGCCGGTTACACCGCGGCCGTTTACGCCGCGCGTGCCGAACTGAATCCGATCGTATTTGAGGGCACCCAGTTTGGTGGCGCCCTCATGACCACCACCGAGGTCGAGAACTACCCGGGTTTCCAGTCCGGAATTCAAGGCCCGGCCCTCATGGACGAGATGCGTGAGCAGGCACTTCGATTTGGCGCTGACCTGCGCATGGAAGACGTCGATGCGGTTCGGTTGACCGGGGACATCAAAGAGGTCGAGGTCGACGGCGAGACCTTCCGTGCCCGCGCGATCATCCTCGCCATGGGTGCCGCAGCCCGCTACCTCGACGTTCCGGGTGAGCAGGACCTGCTGGGCCGTGGCGTTTCGGCCTGTGCGACCTGTGACGGCTTCTTTTTCAAGGATCAGGACATCGCCGTCGTCGGCGGCGGTGACTCAGCCATGGAAGAGGCCACGTTCCTCACCAAGTTCGCGCGCAAGGTGTACCTGGTGCATCGCCGCGAGGAGTTCCGCGCGTCGCGCATCATGCTCGACCGCGCCCGCGACAACGAGAAGATCGAATTCGTCACCAACGCGGCCGTCGAATCCGTGCAGGGTGATACCGGTGTGACAAGTCTTACCCTCCGCAAGACAAACGTCGAAGATGAGACCGCCACGCTCGACGTCACCGGCATGTTTGTCGCCGTCGGACACGACCCGCGCAGCGAGCTGATCCGTGGACAGGTTGAACTCGACGACGCCGGCTACGTCAAGGTCGACGGCCGCACCACCTACACGTCGCTTCCCGGCGTTTTCGCCGCGGGCGACCTCGTCGACCACACTTACCGCCAAGCCATCACGGCTGCCGGTAGCGGTTGCGCCGCCGCGATCGACGCCGAGCGTTGGCTCGCCGACCAGCACCATGCTGCCGCCAGCAAGGCACCAGCGGCAGTCTCCTAAGCCACCAGTCAACACAGTTCCGCACCGAAGGAGTTCCCATGGGAAACAGCACAATTGCCACCACCGACGCCACCTTCAAGGCCGACGTCGTCGAGTCCACTAAGCCGGTCCTCGTCGACTTCTGGGCGACTTGGTGCGGCCCCTGCAAGATGGTCGCTCCGGTGCTCGACGAGATCGCCCGCGATCACGGCGACAAGCTGACCATCGCGAAGCTCGACGTCGACCAGAATCCGGTTACCGCGCGCGACTTCCAGGTGATGTCGATCCCGACGTTGCTGCTGTTCGAGAATGGCCAGGTCACCAAGACCATCGTCGGTGCGAAGGGTAAGGCTGCGCTGCTGCGCGAGCTTGACGGCGTCGTCGGGGCTTAAATCCGCCTTAAGTAAGTGCCAGAACCTGCGGGATTCGTCATCAGCATTTGTCTGGCCACGCCCGGTCCTGACACAATCGACCGTAGTCGTGTGCCGTTGTAGCCAAGGAGTACGTGGATGCCGTTATTCAGGTTGGGTGACCACGGCTCGGCAGTTGCCGAAGTACGGTCCATCCTGAGCGGACACGGCTTGCTGCCAGTCTCGCCCACTGAATCGGCGGCCATCTCGGCGAATGGCTGGACACCGCCGGAGGCCGTTTTCGACGCCGCAACCGACCAGGCTGTCCGCGCATTTCAGCAGCAGCGCGGCCTGCTGGTCGACGGCATCGTCGGCCCAGCCACCTACCAGGTACTCCGCGAGTCGTCGTACCACCTCGGCACCCGAGTGCTCCTGTTCCGGCTCTCGTCGCCCATGGTCGGAGATGACGTAGCGACGCTCCAGTCCCGCCTGCAGAACCTTGGCTACTACACGTCGTTAGTCGACGGCGTCTTCGGCGAGACGACGCACGCTGCCGTCTGCCTCTACCAAAGCGAGTACGGCCTGTCGTCGGATGGGATTTGCGGGCCGGCGACGCTCCGGTCACTCGAGCGTCTGGGCACGCGTATCACCGGTGGCTCACCGCACGCGATTCGCGAAGAAGAGCGGGTGCGCCGCTCCGGTCCGCGCCTGACCGGAAAGCGCATTGTCATCGATCCGGGAACCGGTAGCGGCCAACCAACCACTGAGCTCGCACAGATCGAGACAGAAGTGTTGTGGGACTTGGCTTCTCGCCTCGAAGGTCGGATGTCTGCCGCCGGTATGCAGACCTTCCTCTCGCACGATCGGCACAGCCGGCCCTCCGACCAGGAGCGCGCCAAGGTTGCCAACGCAATCGAGGCCGACCTCGTGCTGTCGCTCCGCTGTGCATCGAGTACCACCGACGCAGCGAATGGCGTCGCCGCTTTCTATTTCGGTAATTCACACGGCTCGTGGTCGATGATCGGACGTAATCTTTCCGGCTTCATTCAACGAGAGATCGTGGCGCGCACCGGATTAGCCGACTGCCGCACTCACGAGCGCACCTGGGACATTCTTCGGATGACCCGCATGCCTGTCGCATTGATCGACATCGGCTATCTGACCAACGCGACCGACGCGGCGGTCCTGTCCGACGCGCGCAACCGTGACGTCATCGCCGAAGCTATCCTCATTGCCGTCAAGCGTCTGTATCTTCTGGGCGACGACGACCGACCCACGGGCACGTACACCTTTGCCGATCTGCTCGCTGCCGAGGAACTCACCAGCTAGCTCAAACCTAGTGCGCCGGCTCCAACAATTCGCGCTCCTGCAAAGTCAGGTCCAATGCGGCCATCACGACCAACTGATCCAGCGCTTCCTCGACCGCGGACTTCCACCCCAGACCTTCATCGAGTTCCAGTCGGAACCTGGGAAACCGCGGATGCGGTGCGACGAGGTCGAAGCCTGAGTCCTTCAAAAAGTCGGCGTCCATCATGCATTCGGTGCACAGATCGGTAACGAGCTCGGCGATGCCGTCGTCGGCGCCGATTATCCCGAAAGCTTCAATTGCTCGAACGCCACGTTGTATCAAATCTGACACGACCGAATCCAGCAGGATCGGCGCCGCCTCCGGGAAGCCCGCCTCGGCGCGCAGCGCGGTCAACAGAACCGCGTCCGCACTCACGGGCGACGTCGGGAAGTGGCCGGCTCGGGGGACACGTCCCGGCGGGGCGTAGAAGGCAGTCCCGACGACAACGTCTCGCGATCGATCGATTGCGAGTTGCGCGCACGTACCCCACTCGAGGAGCACTCCCGAGACCCACGCTTCCTTGTCGAACTCGCTCTCAAAGAGAGCCGTAGTCGTCGACGCCGCGCTGGCGAACATCGGCGTCGCCAAATTCCGCTCGAGGGTTTGCGGATCGACTTCCCAGAACACGCATCGACGCGTGTGCGGCGGAAGATTCTCAAATCCGTCGAGTTCGAGTCGAGAAATGGACAACGGGGTCAAACCATCACCGACCGTTTCCGGAGTAGGGTGAATTACGTTGCGCTACAACACTTTTCACGGCTCGCACAACCTTTCTTCGCCCTACCGTCACTGTGACGTTATTTCCCTGTGTCCCTGGATGCAAACTTTCGCGACTATTTTCGTTTCTGGTCGGCCATCATCCCGACGATGCGCTCGAGGTCCTCAACCGAGCCAAATTCGACGACGATCTTGCCTTTGCGCTTACCCAAACTGACCGTCACGCGGGTGTCGAGCTTGTCCGACAATCGCTCGGCGACGTCCTGGAGACCCGGCATCTGCATCGGTTTCCGACGCGTCGACGGCCCTGACGGCGTTGGAGCGTCATCGCGATTGGCGAGGGTTACGGCCTCTTCAGTCGCGCGAACCGAGAGTCCCTCCGCGACGATGCGGGCGGCCAACGCCTCCTGAGCATCGCTACCGGTCTCGAGGGCAAGCAGTGCGCGCGCGTGGCCCGCAGACAACACGCCGGCCGCTACCCGACGCTGGACCGGAATCGGCAGCTTCAGCAAGCGGATCATATTGGTAATCAGTGGCCGCGAACGACCTAGCTTCGCCGCCAACTCCTCGTGCGTGACGTCGAACTCTTCAAGCAACTGTTGGTATGCGGACGCCTCTTCCAACGGGTTCAGCTGGGCCCGGTGAATGTTCTCCAGCAACGCGTCGCGAAGCATGTCGCTGTCGCTCGTCTCCCGGACGATGGCTGGGATGAGCTCAAGGCCGGCCTCCTGGCTCGCCCGCCAACGACGCTCGCCCATGACAAGTTGGTACCGATGCCCATCGGCGGTGACCGAGGGGAGTGAACGCACCACGATCGGCTGCATAAGACCGAACTCGCGAATCGAATGAACCAACTCTGACATCGCGTCGGCGTCAAAGACACTTCGCGGCTGCTGCGGGTTCGGCTCTATCTCGTGGGGAGCGATCTCGCGGTAGACGGCAATCTCATCGGAGACACCGGCATCTGGCCCCGCGGCACTGGGCTTCGGCGCAGCCGCTGTCGGAGTTGTGCGGCCGCCGCCAATGACGACGTCGGCGGCGGCGCTACCCATCTTCGGCGCGTTCAACCCATCATTTGACGCACCTGATTCATCCGGGGGAGTCGTCGGGATCAGCGCGGCCAGTCCGCGTCCCAGACCACCGCGACGTTGTGTCTGACTCACTTGGCGTCCTCCTCAGCCGACTTAATCGCGAACTCACGTGCAGCGTCGAGGTAGCTCATTGCGCCGCGGGAACCGGGGTCGTATTCGATGATCGTCATACCGAAACCAGGTGCCTCGGAGACCTTCACGCTGCGCGGAATGATGGTGCTGAGGACCTTTGAACCAAAGTGGTTTCGCACCTCGTCGGCGACCTGGTCGGCAAGCTTGGTGCGACCGTCGTACATGGTGAGTAGAACAGTCGACACGTGAAGCTTCGGATTCAGATGGGCCTGCACCAACTCGATATTGCGGAGGAGTTGCCCGACCCCCTCAAGTGCGTAGTACTCACACTGGATCGGAATCATCACCTCGGTGGCGGCAACCATCGCGTTGACCGTCAGCAGACCGAGGGATGGCGGGCAGTCGATGAGGACGTAATCGATGTTGCGGTTGATGAGTGTGTCGGGATTGATGGCGTTGCGGAGCCGGTTCTCGCGGGCGACCAGCGAGACGAGTTCAATCTCGGCACCCGCGAGGTCGAGGGTGGCCGGAACACAGAAGAGTCGTTCGTTGGCGGGGCTCTGTTGGATCGCGTCGTCGAGTGTGACGTCGCCGAGCAGCAGCTCATACACCGATGCGATGTTCGGCTGTCGATGATCGATACCGAGCGCCGTGCTTGCGTTGCCCTGGGGGTCAAGGTCGATGACGAGGACACCGAGGCCGTGCAGCGAGAGTGCCGCAGCCATATTGACCGCGGTGGTGGTCTTTCCGACGCCGCCCTTCTGATTCGCGACGGTGATGACGTGCGGTACTGCGGGGCGGGGGAGCTGTCCACTCGCCCCCGGCGTCAACACCTGACTGGCGCGAGCTGCTGCCGCTGCGATCGGAGTGTCGTCGAAGCCGTTCTTTTGGTCCGGCTGCCGGCTCACGTTCGGCGTTGTTTCACGTGAAACAGTGGGTTGATGCTCGGCCACGCTGGAACTCCTCGATACTTCACTGGGTTGTTGCGACTCGACGCTATCGATGCCATCTGACACCGACCCACCGCGTCGTCCATTGTGCGCTCTTACGCGACGCCAGGCCAATTTATGAGCCCTCTGCCCGACGCTTTTTCGGCGAGCCCTTTGAAGCGCGTCGTGCTGCCTTCGAACCACCGGTCTTCCGTCCCTCGACGACCAGCGTCGGCAGATCCAGAATCTCCGCGCCGCACGAGCGGACATGCAACTCCGCGATACCGAAGTTCCCGGCTGCGGCGCGGTGGGTGAGGATCTCATCCTCGGCAGACGACCCCTTCAGCGCGACTAGGCGACCGCCCGTAGCTATCAGGGGACCGGACCACTTAATCAGTCGATCCAGCGGAGCCACCGCCCGAGACGTCACAACGTCCGCTCCGCCAACCGCATCCATAACGGTTCGTTCTTCCGCGCGGCCCCGTACGACATGTACGTCAATCCCAAGGTCGTCGACGACCTCTTGGAGAAAAGTCGCGCGGCGAAGCAAAGGCTCGACGAGCGTCATGGTGACGTCGGGGCGAGCAATTGCCAAGGGGATGCCGGGCAGGCCCGCACCACTACCGACGTCGACGACCGACTCTCCAGCGACCAGACATTCGCCTACGACAGCGCAATTGAGGATGTGTCGGTCCCACAGTCGCTCAGACTCCCGCGGGCCGATCAATCCGCGGACCACAGCTTCTCCCGCGAGCCAGAACCAATACTTCTCAGCCAGCTCAATACGGTCGCCAAAGATCTGGTGCGCACTCGGGGGAGCTTCCTGCCCTACCCGATCCGTCATCCATACCGCCTTCCGAACCGATGTTTCACGTGAAACACACGCGCCATCGATGGTCTTGTTTCACGTGAAACAGCGTCGTAGTACCGGTCGACGCCAAATCACATGGATGTGATTTAAGGCTCCAAACGAAAGAGGTCCCGGCATTAGCCGGGACCACTCACGTCATCTCTGCAACTCTAGCGCGTTAGCCGCGCACGACACCTCTCGGTGCGGAACCCGCTACCCGGCCTTGATCACCACGACCCGACGCTTCGGCTCCGCGCCTTCACTCTCACTGATCACTCCGTCGACAACAGCGACCGCGTCGTGCACGATCTTGCGTTCAAACGGCGTCATCGGATCCAGCGCTTCACGCTCGCCCGACTCCAGCACCCGTTGGGCAATTTCGGTACCCAGGCGAGCGAGCCGATCGCGTCGGTCCGCGCGCCAGCGTGAGATATCGAGCATCAGGCGGCTGCGATCGCCGGTCGCCTGCTGAACTGCCAGACGCGTCAATTCCTGTAGCGCATCCAGAACCTCGCCCTTACGCCCGACAAGCTTCGTCAGATCATCGCCACCGTCGATACTGACGATCGCACGATCACCATCGACATCTAGATCGATGTCACCATCGAAGTCCAAAACGTCGAGCAACTGCTCGAGGTAGTCGCCAGCGATCTCGCCCTCTTCAACGAGTCGATCTTCCTGACTACCTTCGTCGGCTTCATCATCATCATCGGCCGTATCCGTGTCTTCCTCTGCCTCGTCGGCCTGGCCCTCGTCCACGCTTCCATCGGCCTCGACCTCGGCTTCGACGCTGGTGGTCTCAACGGCCTCAGACACCGGCGACACAACGGTGTCGTCGCCATCTCCGTGCGCGGTGTCTGTCGCCGCAGCTTCTGTCGTCATCTCTCTACTACCTAACTCTCTTTCGATGCCCTGTCAGTTTCGACGGCGGCATCAATTCATCAATTGGTTCTTTGGGCGGCGCCGAGCTATTGCCGGCCACCCTTACGCGATCCCTTGCGGCGATTCTTGTTCGAGGTGGCCTGCTTGGGTTGCGGCTGCTTCTTCCGTTCCGACCCGGTGGTGTCGGTCAACGTTGCCGGTTTGTCCGAGGAGTCGGCAACCGCTTCAGTTGAAACGGTGTCCTCGGATGCTCCGTCTCGCTTCTTTCGATCCGGACGTGCGCCGGGCTTCGGGGCATTCGCCTTCAGCTTCTCCTGCTTTTCAGCGAGTGCCGCGGCCTCTTCCTTCTCGATACGGTTGAACACGATGTGTTGCTGGCCGTAGGTCCACACGTTGTTCGACACCCAGTACAGAAGGATCGCGACGGGGAAGAAGGGACCGGTGACGAGGATGCCGAGCGGGAACACGTACTGCGACAGCATCGTCATAAAGCGGGTCTGCGGGTTTTCCATGGCCTCCGCAGTCATGCGCTGCGCCGACGCCCGTGCGTTCATGTAGGTCGCGATCGACGCAATAATCATGATCGGGACAACGACCATCGCGATATGAACACGGGTGAAGTCGATGGCCTCCATCGGGCTGGCCATGAAGGCCTTCCACTCATCGACCGGCTCGGTGATGAACGAGGACAGCGGCACTCCGAAGAAGCGAGCGTCGAGGAAATTCTGGACCTGGTCCACGTTGAAGACGTAGTTCGGCAGCAGTCGAGTCTGTTCGGGGGAGAGGCCCAGCTGTCCGACGCCGGTCGCCGTGCGGTTGAAGGAACGCAACACGTGGAACAGTCCGATGAACACGGGAATCTGCAGCAGCATCGGGAGACAGCCAAGCAGGGGATTGAAGTTGTGCTCGCGCTGCAACTTCTGCATCTCCTCGGTCATCTTGACCTTGTCCTTGGCGTACTTCTTTCGGATCGCCTGCATCTGCGGCTGGATCTCTTGCATCTTGCGTGTCGTCGCAATCTGCTTGACGAATGGCTTGTAGAGGATCGCGCGCAGGGTGAACACAAGGAACACCACTGACAGCCCCCATGCGATGCCGTCCCAGCCGGGGGTGTTCGGGAAGATGGCATCGAAGAGCCAATGCCAGACCCACATGATTCCCGACACGATGTAGTAGATGAAGTTGAGCACTTCTCAGTAACCCCTCACTGCTTCCGTGACCCGACGCTCCGGCACCGGGTCATAACCAGGCTTGTGCCACGGTCCGCACTTCAAAAGCCGCACCACCGACAGCAAGCCGCCATAGAAAAATCCGTGTGTCTCCAACGCCTCGACCGCATACGTACTGCACGACGGTTCGAAGCGACAGGTTGGCAAGCGCATCGGGGAGACCCATGTCCGATACAGCTCGATGAGGAAAATCACGATACGACGCGGTGCCAAGCGCGCGGAGTCGATCCAGTGACGCTCGCTCATCCGATGACCTTTGCCACCGCACGCGTCAACTGGTGACCAAGTTCGACGCTGTCGACACCCGCCACACTCGGTCGAGCTCGCACCACAACCAACGTCTCGCTGAGATCCAGCGTCGTCGAGGCATACGCAAAAGCCGCCCGCAACCGGCGCGCCACATGGTGACGCACTACCGAATTGCCGACGGCTTTACTTACGATCAAACCCAGCCAGGGACCACCCGCCAGGGCGACGTCTCGTCGAGCACCCGATGGATCTGGCCAGTCGGTACCGACGTTGAGCACGTGGATCGTCAGATCACGACTACCCACTCGCACACCACTACGCATGGTGTGACTGAAGTCAGATCCCCGCAGACTGCCAGCGTTACGCCCAGTCGTATGTGAGATCCGTTGCGCTGCATTCATGGATTGAGCCCGCTCGCTCCGCTCCTGGCGCCCGCGACGCCTCACCTACCGAGACTACGTCCCGGCGATGGTTGGGATAACCCGATGAAATCAGGCGGTCAGCTTGGCGCGGCCCTTGCTGCGACGGCCGTTCACAATCGCACGCCCGGCACGGGTACGCATACGCAGACGGAATCCGTGGACGCGTGAGCGACGACGATTGTTCGGCTGAAAGGTACGTTTGCCCTTGGCCATGGGGTACTCCTCGGTTCGGGCCCCCGACACCGACAAGCACCTCGTCGGTACTCGTCGCATCGACGGCGTTTGCAGTCTTGGCGGTCCGGGGATGGTGCCGAGTGCTCTCGGTTCGACTGGCCACTCAAAGAGCGCGGCCGAGTCCGCAAGTCCATACCTGGTAGACCGCTCGAGACTACTGATCAGGCGAGGACAAATCAAACTGATCTACCTCACCGCTAGGCCGCAGCTTGGCGGGTGTTGGAGAATTAGTTAGCCGAATTCACTATCCGACTTCGCGGACGCTCTGTTAGGTTCATTCTCAACGTTCATACCCACCGCCATACCGAAACGCCACCCGCACGGTCGTCGGCGATAAATCTCTAGACCACTTGTTCACACCTGTGGATAGTTCGTGTGGACAACTTGGTTCCTGCCGTTCTCAGTGGCACTCTTCTCGACAAGAGCATCGCCGTTTTGATCCAGCCGCAGGAGGCCGCCACCATGAGCTCATCACCTGAGTCGTTTCCCGAGGTGTGGCGCCACGTCGTTAACGAGCTCAACGCGGACGCGGTCACCGTTGACCAGCAATCGTTAACACGGCAACAAAAAGCCTGGTTGTCCCTAGTTCATCCGCTCACGCTGGCGGAAGGCTTCGCACTTCTCACCGTCCCGAGTGCGCTGGTCCAGGAACAGATCGAACGGACGCTGCGCGAGCCAATTCGAACAGCTCTCTCCCGACATTTGGGTCAGCCAGTCGAACTCGGCGTTCGTATCTCACCGACCGACGAGACTTCGGACGACACCGTCGAACCCGGCGATCAAGCCGACGACGCTTCCGACAGTCCGGAGCGCGATGACTCCGACGCTTCCGATCAGCCAGCTCGACGCCACTTCTCCGGGCGCGACGAACCGGACGCTCCCCAGCAAGGCGAGTGGTCGTCATACTTCGATCGCAAACCCGACGTTGTGCCACCCAGCGGCCCAATGGCTCGTAGCCTTCATCCCCGCTATACCTTCGACACCTTCGTCATCGGTGCCTCGAACCGATTCGCGCACGCGTCGGCCGTCGCCGTGGCCGAAGCTCCGGCTCGCGCGTACAACCCACTCTTCATCTGGGGAGAGTCCGGTCTCGGCAAGACTCACCTCCTGCACGCCGCGGGCCACTACGCGCAGCGACTCTTCCCCGGCATGCGGGTGAAATACGTGTCGACCGAAGAGTTCACCAACGACTTCATCAATTCACTGCGTGACGATCGTCGAGTCGCATTCAAGCGCCGCTACCGCGATGACATTGACATCTTGCTGGTCGATGACATCCAGTTTCTGATGGGCCGCGAAGGTATTCAGGAGGAGTTCTTCCATACCTTCAATACGCTGCACAACTCGGGCAAGCAGATCGTCATCTCATCCGATCGACCGCCACGCCAGCTGGCGACCCTCGAGGATCGACTGCGCACCCGATTCGAGTGGGGTCTCATCACCGACGTCCAGCCTCCCGATCTGGAAACCCGTGTCGCCATCCTTCGTAAGAAGGCACAGATGGACAACATCACCGTGCCCGATGACGTCCTCGAGCTGATCGCCGCCAAGATCGAGCGCAACATCCGTGAGCTCGAAGGCGCGCTCATTCGCGTCACCGCATTCGCCTCGCTGAACAATGCCGAGTTGGATCGGTCGCTCGCCGAGGTCGTTCTGCAGGCCCTGCTGCCCGAAACCACCACCCGTGAGGTCAGCGCGGCTCGGATTCTCACGATGACGGCCGACTACTTCGAGTTGACCGTCGAAGAACTGCGCAGTCCCAACCGCACTCGGTCGCTGGTTCAGCCCCGACAGATCGCTATGTACCTGTGCCGTGAACTCACCGACCTTTCGCTACCGAAGATCGGCGAAGCGTTCAATCGCGACCACACAACCGTCATGCATGCCGAGAAGCGGATTCGCAAGGCGATGGCAGAGCGTCGGGACGTGTACGACCACGTACAGGAACTCACCGCGCGCATCCGCCAAGGATCACAGAACTAGACGGCGAATCACTCCGTCGTACCGCTGACTCTCAAGCAGCGGACGAGGGTTTTGAGATGGAAAAAGCAGTCAACAGCCCGAACTGTCGCCTGTGAATAACCTTGGGTACAACTTCCATAACCTGTGGACAAGTATGGGACAGACACTTAACTGTTTACTGGCCCTCCACACCGATCGCGTCAATTCCCACCGTCGTCCAGAACTCGTCCACATCACCAAACGCATGCCCGCCTGCGACGACGGACGTTCTCCACACGATCCACAACGCCTATGACTATGAGTAGTTTCTTCTTTAGATACATCTTTAAAAGTAGGTATGTGCACAACATCGGGTTCAGCTCGCCAACGAGGACCAACTTCGTCGCAGATGCCGGGGCACCGCATGCCAACCGGCCGGATCGTTCTAGAGTGGAAACTCAACCGAAGTATCAACTCCAGCAAAGGTGACTTCCAGGCATGAAATTCCGTGTGGCACGCGATGATTTTGCAGATGCAGTTGCCTGGGTTGCCCGAAGCCTGCCGAGCCGTCCGCCGGTACCGGTTCTCGGCTGCGTTCTGATCACCAGCACCGACGCCGGACTGTCGGTCTCCGGCTTTGACTACGAAGTTTCCGCGCAGCAAGCGCTGTCCGCCGAGATCGCCGAGCCCGGCACCGTGCTGGTTTCCGGGCGCCTTCTCGCCGACATCACGCGAGCACTACCGGCCAAGCCCGTCGATGTAGCACTCGAGGGCACTCGAGTCGCAATTAGCTGTGGTAGCGCACGATTCTCGTTGCCGACGATGCCGGTTGAGGATTACCCGCAGCTCCCCGACGTCCCCGGCGTCACCGGAACAGTTCCGTCGAACATTTTCGCCGAGGCGATTTCGCAGGTTGCGGTTGCCGCCGGCCGCGATGACACGCTGCCAATGTTGACCGGCGTGCGCGTCGAAATCGATGGCAACAAGGTTGTGCTCGCTGCGACCGACCGGTTCCGACTTGCGGTTCGCGAACTGGAATGGCAGCCGACGGATCCGAATTCCACTGGCGCAGTGCTGGTTCCGGCCAAAACGCTGTCCGAGTCGGCGAAAACCGCGGGCACCGATTCCGGAAATGACGTTTCCCTCGCCTTCGGCTCGGGGTCATCGATCGGCGCCGACGGAATCCTCGGAATCCTCGGATCAGCAAAGCGCACCACCACGCGACTGCTCGACGCCGAGTTCCCCAAATTCCGTCAGCTGCTTCCGGCTAGCCACACCGCCGTGGCAACCATCGAGAGCGCACCGCTACTTGAGGCGATCAAGCGTGTCGCCCTCGTCGCGGAACGTGGCGCGCAGGTCCGGATGGTATTCACCGAAGGCTCGGTGCTGCTCACCGCCGGCGGCGACGAAGCGGGTAAGGCCGAGGAAGAATTGCCCGTCACCTTCTTTGGCGAGCCGCTGACCATCGCGTTCAATCCGACCTACCTTGCCGACGGCATTACCGCCATCGGTGTTGCGACCGTCGACTTTGGATTTACGACGCCGAGCCGTCCCGCGGTATTGCGTCCGTCGACCGGAGACGAGCCGATCGCCGACGAATCCGGCGCATTCGCGGCACCTGATTCGGTATTCAGCTACCTGCTGATGCCTGTGCGCCTGCCCGGCTGATCGTCGACGGTGTTTGTACGTCAGCTCGAGCTGCGTAACTATCGGTCGTGGCCGCAAGTTGCGCTCGAGCTGCGTCCGGAACCCACAATCTTTGTGGGGCGCAACGGATTTGGTAAGACGAACCTCGTCGAGTCGGTGTTCTATCTTACTAACTTCAGGTCTCACCGGGTTAGTTCGGATGCGGTCATCGTGCGTTCCGGAGCTGACGAAGCGAAGGTATCCGCAACCGTCGAGAACGACGGTCGGGAACTGAGCATCGAACTCACCATTCGCGGCGAAGGTGCAAATAGGGGCGCGATCAACGGACGACCGGTGCGGCGGACGCGTGAACTGACCGGCATCTTGCGGTCGGTGCTGTTTGCGCCCGAAGACCTTGCGTTGGTCCGAGGCGAACCGGCGGAGCGTCGGCGCTTCGCTGACGAAATCGTCGCCAACCGTGGACCGGGGGCCGTCGCGGACAAGGCCGATTATGACCGAGTTCTCCGTCAGCGATCGGCATTGTTGAAGTCCGCCGCGTCCGCGATGCGGAGGTCCGGGTCCGACGCTGACTCCATCATTTCGACGCTCGATGTGTGGGACGGCCAACTTGCTCACCACGGCGCGCGGGTGACCGCCGCGCGAATCGACGACGTCGCGAAGCTGAATCCCTTTTTCGCACAGGCGTATTCATCGATCGCGCCGGCGTCGCGAGTCGCTCATCTGAAGTACCGCTCATCCCTCGGTCCCGACGTGATCGAACCTGACGGCACAGCCATTCCCGTCGATGACATCGAGAACTTGATGATCGAACGTCTTGCCGAGCTGCGCTCGAAGGAAATCGAACGTGGTCAGTCGTTGCTGGGACCACACCGCGACGACGTCGACATCGTCCTCGGCACCGACGTCGCGAAAGGTTATGCGAGCCACGGCGAATCGTGGTCGCTGGCACTGTCGTTGCGGCTGGGCACTGTCGACCTACTGCGTGCCGAGGGCATTGAGCCGGTCATCATGCTCGACGACGTGTTTGCCGAGTTGGACAGTGCGCGTCGAACACATCTCGTCTCGTTTGTCGATAGTGCCGAGCAACTGTTGATAACCGCAGCCGTCGAAGAAGATCTTCCACAATCTGTCTCGGGACGGGTTATCGGCGTCGATATAGACGAGAATGATGGGACGCGGCAATCGATCATCCTTGAGGAGGCCCGGTGACGGAACCGTCGGAACCGAACGCGAGCCTCGAAGGTGTCTCCGGATACGAACTCGCACGTAAGGCGCTCGAGCAGGCTCGGGCCGAAGGCAAGGTTGTGGGACGCGGCAAAGCGTCACCCACCCAGCGCACCGGCGGCGCCCGGCGTCGACGCTCACGGTGGTCGGGACCCGGCCCCGACGTTCGTGATCCGCAACCGCTCGGCAAATTGACCGGTCGAATCGCGGACGACCGCGGCTGGAAGCCGAAGATCGGGGAGGGGACCGTGTTCTCGAGCTGGCAGACGATCGTCGGCGATGACAACGCCGCGCACTGCAAGCCGGTGTCGATTAGCGACGGGATTCTGCAGGTCCAGGCCGAATCGACGGCTTGGGCGACGCAGCTCCGGTACGTCCAGGCCCAGATTTTGGCGAAGATCGCCGCCGCCGTCGGGGACGGCGTGGTGACCTCTCTACGGATCACCGGACCGAAAGCACCGTCGTGGCGCAAGGGGGAGCGCCACGTTTCGGGTCGGGGACCCCGCGACACCTATGGGTAGTTCCGCCGACGGCGCGTGTGACGAGATTTTCGGCCTAAACCCACAATCGGGTGGCAATTTGGTTCCGTTAGGCGATCTGAGCGCGAATTAGGCGTGCCGCAACCCCGGTTCTAGCTAAGTGACCCAGTACTATGTAAGAAGTGCCTCGCCGAGGTCCGGCGACTTGCCGATATTCCCACCACCCGAAAGGAGCGGACCCACGTCGTGACCGACACAACTAGCTCCGACTCGTCAGCCAAGAAGAGTGGATCCAACAAGTCCGGCGAGTACGGTGCCGACTCGATCAGCATCCTCGAGGGTCTCGAAGCCGTTCGTAAACGGCCAGGCATGTACATCGGCTCGACCGGTGAACGCGGCCTGCACCACTTGATCTGGGAAGTTGTCGACAACTCCGTCGATGAGGCAATGGCCGGTCACGCGTCGCAGGTAGATGTCACGCTCCTCGCCGACGGTGGCGTCCAGGTGGTCGATGACGGCCGTGGCATTCCGACCGACATGCACAAGACCGGTGTGCCGACGGTCGAGGTCGTCATGACCCAACTGCACGCCGGCGGCAAGTTCGACTCCGACGCGTACGCGGTGTCGGGTGGTCTGCACGGTGTCGGTATCTCCGTGGTCAACGCACTGTCGACCCTCGTCGAACTGTCGATTGACTACGGCGGCTTCCACTGGGATCAGACGTACAACCGCGCGGTGCCGGCTCCCCTGGAAAAGGGTGATGCGACCCGCAAGACTGGTACGACCGTCCGGTTCTGGCCCGACACGGAAATCTTTGAAACCACGACGTTCAACGCGGAAACCGTCGCACGTCGCCTGCAGGAGATGGCCTTCCTCAACAAGGGCTTGACCATTACGTTGACCGACGAGCGTCTCACCGACGAGGCCGCGGAAGCCGAAGCGGAGATGGCCGGCGACGCCGACACGGACGGTGATGGCTTCGTCAGCAAAGAAGAGATGGCGAACCGCGTCGCAAAGGTCAAGACGCGTACCTACCACTACCCCGACGGACTCGTCGACTACATCAAGCACCTCAA
>QIRE01000065.1_pt1 | contig 27390 bp, 27 predicted proteins | sample 2940141 | NCBI WGS metagenome assembly QIRE01 (sample SAMN09273532, study PRJNA473421) | Gut metagenome, whole genome shotgun sequencing project. | isolation source: gut tissue | host: Folsomia candida VU population | place: Netherlands: Amsterdam | collected 2016-03-06
ATCTGGGTCACCGACGTCGCGCTGATCGACGAGGCCATTGACGGGCTTGCCAATGCCGACGGTTCACGCGTGTTCGGCACGGTGGAGAGGGTCGTCGACGCCGGACATGATCCGCGCCGGTTTGCCGTCGACCTGCTCGAGCGGCTCCGCGATCTCATCCTGCTGCAGGCTGTTCCCGATGCCGCCGATCGTGGATTGGTCGAAGCGCCGGGCGACCAACTGGAACGGATGCAGTCCCAGATCCAGACGCTTGGCCCCGCGGCGTTGACCCGATACGCCGAGACTGTTCACACCGCGCTCGGCGAAATGCGTGGCACCACGTCGCCCCGCCTGCTCCTAGAAGTCATGTGTGCGCGGATGCTGCTGCCCGCGGCATCGGCGGAGGACGCTGCGGTCCTACAGCGCCTCGAACGGCTGGAGTCGGGGGCCGTGTCAGCTCCGCGCGGTGCATCGAGTTCTGTTGCAGCTCAACCATCTTCGACGCCGGCTCCGGCGCCAGATGAGGCGGCGTCGAGGTTCGTACGGCCTTCGCAGCGCAAGGTCGCTGATGAGACTCCCGAGGTGGAGCCGGCCCCGGTTGCGTCGGAGGCAGCTGAGGTTGTGGAGCCGGTGGCGCCAGTCGCGCCGGCGGAGCCGGTGCCCACGGAGCCTGTCGCCGAGCGCGAGCCAGCGCCGGAACCTGATCCGACCCCCGTCGTCGACGACAGTCCGCTCGTCGAAGAATTACCTGAAGAGTCGGCGCCGGAACCCCGTGCGGCTGAATTGCAAAGTGCTGCAACCGAACCAACGTCGACGCCGGGGCTCGATCTGGATACCGTGCGCCGACGGTACCAAGAGGTGCGGATCGCGGTGCGTGAACGATCCAAGAGCCTGGAGCCGATGCTGTCCGCGGCGATGGTCCATGACCTACAGGACCGCACCGTCGTGTTGGGACACCCGGTTGAGGTGCTCGTCGGACGGCTATCGGCCGGTCACGCCGTCGATATCATTCGACAGTCGCTGCAGCAGGTGTTCGGCATCGAGCTGGATGTGCGCACTGTGCACGTACCACCCGGTGGTGCACCGACGTCGGGGGTGCCGGCAACCCCGCAGCAGACGTCGAAGAATCGGCAGACCTTCTCTCGGCCGAGCCGCGCGTCAGATCGCCAAAGCGACTCGGCCCCAACACCTTCGGACTTCCCTCCGGAGCCAGAGGAGCCCGCTCAACCGGAGCCGCCGAGACCCGACGAGGACCTGACCGACGCTGAGCGCGACGAGATGGTCGAGCAAGTGAAGAGCACCGCGTCCGACGCGCGGCTCGACCCCGAACAAGTTGCCATGGACCTGTTGCGCTCCGAGTTGGGTGCGCGCCCGCTGGAATAGCTGGCACAAACTGTCGGGGAGCGGCGGGTCAAGGCGTATACGGCGTCGGCTGCGGGCTGGTCGACAGGTTGTGCCGCCTTGGCCGACGATGATCACGTCGACGGATGATTTCGAGGATGTCGGCTTCGGCCTCGGCCCAGTGCTCGACGACGTCGGACGTCGTGAGGCGGACGACGACGTAGTCGCCCCGGATTGCGACGCGATCACGTTTCACGTCGGTGATGTGTTGGGGACCAGTGTGAAACGCGATGCCGTCGACCTCGATGATCAAGCGTTGGCCAATGAGGAAGTCGACCCTGCCGATTCCTCGGAGTCGGACCTGTATTCGGAACTTGATTCCTATGGCGCGCAATCGAAGTCGAACGATAGTTTCGAGTCCTGACTCGGCCCGGCCGTCGATCTTGGTGACGAGCGCCTGAAGATTCTTTGGTCCACTGGCCAACACCGCACCGATTTCGTCCAATGTCATGAGCCGGAGATTCAACAACGAATCGCATACGACGACGATGCCCTCGTCATCCAGGCACCGAACGGCGTGAGCCAAGGCCGCCGGTATGTCATCGACCGCACTTGCCTCACGCACGTGGCCGCCGTACTTGCGGCAAAACTGCGTTTCTCGGGTGCGCGAGTTGGCGAGGTTGCTGCGCGCATGCAGTCGACGAGCCGCGGCGGCCGGAACCCATACGCCATGGAGGTCCAGCGCCGAGACGCAGCTCAAGACGCCGCCCGACCTGACCGCACCTACCGTCGGCTGATGTGCGCTCGAAGTCGCGTACCAGCCGCGTCGAAGACGAACAAGTCCTCCGCAGTCGATCGCGGCGTCGACCGACTTACGTCCCTCCCGTGCCACCAGCTCTCGCCAGCGATATACCCCAACGTCCATCGCGCCATGATGTCGCCGCGACGCAAGTACCATCGCTGCGCACAGTCAGTTATCCACAGCACCGGCACAGGCAGTCGCCGCTGTGGATACGCACAACCTGTCGACTAGCCCGCAGCCGACGCCGTATACGCCTTGACCCGCCGCTCCCCGACAGTTTGTGCCGCGTTGTACGCCCGACCGCTACGCCTCCCACCAAGGGCGCAGCGGTAGATCCTTGCCGCCCTTCTCGTCGAGCTTGGTGGCTAGCACGTGATGGAGCTGAATGATGTCGCGCTCGAAGCCGATTCGGCAGCCGGCCATGTACAGGCCCCAGAGTCGGGCGGTACCTTCGCCGACTTCCTTCACGGCCTCTTCCCAATGCGCGACGAGGTTGGCGTTCCAGTCGCGCAATGTGAGCGCGTAATGCTCGCGGAAGTTCTCCTCGTGGATTACTTCCATGCCGCCGATGTCTTGCAGCTTGGAAATGATCTTGCCCGACCCGGTCAGCTCACCGTCGGGGAAGACGTACCGGTCGATGAACGAGCCGGCGCGGTTCTGCTTGTTGTTGTCGGGTCGAGTGATGCAGTGGTTCAACAACATTCCGCCGACGCGGAGTCGGTCGCGGATGAATGAGAAGTACGCCGGGTAGTTGCTGACGCCGATGTGTTCGGTGAGTCCGATCGATGACACGGCGTCGAATCCGGTCTCGGTGACGTCGCGGTAATCGCAGTGGCGAATCTCGGCAAACTCACTGAGTCCGTCCTCGATTATCGCCTGCTGACCCCACTCCGCCTGCTCGGCCGACAGCGTCGCGCCGACGACATGGACGCCGCGTCGGGCGGCGTAACGGACCATGCTGCCCCAGCCGCAGCCGATGTCGAGGAGTCGGTCGCCGGGCTTGAGGCGCAACTTCTCGAAGATCAGTCGGTACTTATTCTCCTGTGCCTCTTCAAGGCTCGCCTCGAGGTTTGGGTACACCGCACACGTGTAGGTCATCGACGGCCCTAGTACCCACTCGTAGAAGGTGTTCGACACGTCGTAGTGATGGTGAATAACCTCGGCGTCGCGGGTTCGGCTGTGCCGCAAGCCTTCCGCGAATCGACGCCAGCGCGGTAGAGCTTCTTGTGGCGGCGGTGCGATTGGCTTGAAATGCTCGATACCCAACGACCGGGCGATCTGTGCCAACTCCAGTGGAGACGGTCGGGCGAAATGCATGTCGGCCGCCAGGGCACGCAGAGCCTCGTACGGATCGGCGGGATGCGCTCCGACGAGTTCAAGGTCGCCTGCGATGTAGGCGCGCGCCAAGCCGAGATCACCGGGAGCGGTCACCAAATACGTTGTGCCGCGCGGAGTCTTGAGGTTCAACCCGTATTGAGCGTCGGCTGGCCCTGCGGTCGACCCATCGTAGGCCTGGATGCGCACGGTCAAATTTCCGCCGAGTAAGACTTCGAAAATCGCTGCCAGCGACATCTTCTCGGTGCCGGTGGGCTTGTTGTCTCGTAACAGGGTCATTGACGCTTCACCGCTTTCGCATACAGGTCGAGGAGACGACTCGTCGGGTCGTAACGCTTCTTCAACAATCGGTATTGCTCGCCGCCGTACAACTCGTCGAACTCGTCCTCGGGGTAAAACGACTCCGAGTAGAGGGACTTATGACCATCGAGCTCGGCGACCTTGCGCTCGATGATGCGGTTTGTATGACCCGGTTTGCCGGGCGTCTCGGGGACGGCGGACCAGAAGCCGACATTGACGTAAGTCCGTTGTGGCTCAAGGGGATACAGCGGCCATGGACGCCCCGACGTTGCCGCGCCCGATCCGGAATCGCGGAGTCGTAGAGGGCACAACCAGATAGGTTCGATCGGGATATCGGTCAGGAACCAGTCGACAAACTCGGTAAGACGTTCGATGGGCACCTCGATGTCCTGTACGACGCGCTCGCCGGGCGGCAGTCCCTTGCGCGCGTTGAGTCGATCGCCGATGTCGAAGCGCTGATCGAGGCCGATCAACTTCCAGTAAAAACTGCTGCGAAGCAACTTCTTTGGCCACCAGCGTCGAATTTTTGGGTTCTGGGCGCCGAATGCGCGAGAGCACCAGAACCAGTCGGTGTCCCAGCGCCACAGATAGTCGCCGATGGACAGGCGATCCCGTTTGGGAGGGCCCGGCGGATGTTGGATCGACCGGTAGTAGATGTCCTTGCCGGTGTAATCGCTGACCGGTCCAGCCTCGTCGGTCTGACGACCGAGTGTCAGGTACGCCTCGTCGGAGGTGAAAACCACGCCGTCGAGGTAGTCGACGCGCTCGCCGTCGTAGGTGCCTTCACCGACGATGGTCGCCATCGTCGATTGGAGGGTCGGAAGATCGGTGAAGCGGACGTGTCGAAGCGCGACGTAGGGCAGCACCTCTTCGAGGTCGATCCGTAGCCGGACCGAATAGCCAAGAGTTCCATAGGAATTGGGGAACCCGGTGAACAGGTCGGCGTTCTCGCCAGTTGGCGTAGCGGTGACAATCTCACCGTCGCCGGTAAGGATGTCAATCTCGCGTACCGACTCGTGTGGCAAACCGTTGCGGAACGAGGTGCTTTCGATGCCGAGCCCGGTGACCGCGCCGCCCAACGTAATTGTCTTCAACTGCGGCACAACGTAGGGCGCCAACCCGTACGGCAGAGTTGCCGCAACGAGGTTCTCGTAGGTACACATTCCCGCGACGTCGGCGGTGCGGTTCGTCGGATCGACGGAGATGACGCGGTCCAGACCGGAGACGTCAAGCCCCGGGTATGGATTGCGCGCCCGCTTACGGAATAGATTCGACGTCTTCTTCGCAAGGCGTACGGTGCCATCGGGCGGAATGGCCCGATAGCTAGCTAGCAGGGTGTCAACGCCCTGCCGAAATGCCCGTGACCCCATCTCCAAGCGTGCAGAACTCACTTAGTTAGCCTAGGTCCAGATTGTTGAGCCTGCCAACCTAGTTTGAGGAGCATCATCATGGGACAAGTTTCTGCCAGCCAGACGATCAACATCGCGGCGACCCCGGATGCGGTGCTCACCGCACTTGCCGACTACAACCAGACGCGTCCCGCGATCCTGCCTGAGCAGTACCGCGACTACCAGGTTCGTAGCGGGGGCCAGGGTGCTGGCACCGTGGCGCATTGGATTTTGCAGGCGACCGAGAAGCGTCAGCGCGACGTCGAGGCCACCGTTGGCGTTGCCGGCCAGACGATCACCGAGACCGACGCAAACTCGACGATGGTGACCACCTACACCGTGCAGGCCGCGGGTGAGGGCAGCACCGTTTCGACGACCACCAGCTGGCAGGGCGCGGGCGGCGTCGGCGGCTTTTTTGAGAAGACGTTTGCTCCCAAGGGGCTGAACAAGATTCAGGCTGCGCTGCTCGCCAATCTCAAAAACCGACTCGAAGGCTAGTCGCCACCCGATGGCACGTCGTCGGCGCCGAGCGCCGTTGTCGCCGCGCGACGGGGTCGACGCGACGCGGGTCGTGTTGCGACTTGACGGCCAGCACAGCGTCGCCGACGCCGTGCTGGCGTCGGCCGCGGCGGATGATCTGACCGCCGATGATCTTGTCGCACGATCCGACGCCGGTGAACTCGTCGACGCGGACGGGCAACGAGTTGATCCACATTCGGCGTCGACGCAGGGTCGGGCGGTCTACTTTTACCGCGAACTGCCCGACGAAGTCGAAATACCGTTTGACCTCGACATTCTGCATCTCGACGACGAGATCGTCGTCATCGACAAACCGCACTTTCTAGCGACGATGCCACGCGGGCGGCACGTCGTGCAGACCGCATTGGTCCGACTGCGTCGGCAACTGCGCAACGACGACATCGCGCCCGCCCATCGGCTCGATCGCCTGACGGCGGGGGTGCTGCTGTTCACCCTGCGCCCCGACGTTCGTGCGCAGTATCAGGAGCTCTTTGCCCAGCGCACCGCGCGAAAGACCTACCTGGCGCGAGCGGCGGTCGATCCGCTGCTGTCGAGTCGCGTGCGAGTGTCGAACCGGATCGAGAAGACTTCCGGGGATCTACGCGCGCTCCTGGTGGATGGTCCAATCAACGCGATCAGCGACATCGAATTGATTGACGATCACGGAGATGGCGAAGGCCTCTATCGGCTGACGCCGCACACCGGCCGGACGCATCAACTCCGATTGCACATGGCGGGGCTTGGGGTGCCGATTGTCGGGGACCCGCTCTATCCCGACGTCGACGCGCGACTGGCCGAACTGCCCGATCATGGCGACTTCAGCCAACCGCTACGCCTGTTGGCCTCGACGCTTGCGTTCACCGACCCACGGACCGGCGTCGAGCGCGAATTTACGTCGCGACGGGACTTGTGGACCAACTGACCCGGCCAGGTTTGACCCGAGCGCACAGCGGCTGCCCGAGCGAATCGGTGAGCCCGAGGGTGGCGTGCAGATGACCAGTGTCGAGAGCGTCGGCGAAAGTCTGTGGCGGAATGTCGGAGAGCATGATCTTTGCGCGCCGGAACATCCCCGACAATCCATTCGGATCGACTCCCAGCCACGTCAGATACACAAAACGGCCTCCGGGCGGGCCCTGAATGTGGGAGCCGAGTAGGTCGGCGATGTCGGTGCCGGTGATCCGTGCGTCGATGCTCCAGCGCGCGACGTCGAGGTCGGCGGGCTGCGGGTCGAGCAGTTCGTCGGGTCGACCGCGACGTTGCACACCGACGTGGACGTCGGTGTAGCCGCAGAAGTTATGCCCGGCCGGGCAATCTCGGCCGGGAAGGTCGGTTCCGACGATCGTGATCTGCATGGAATCCTCGTAGTCTCCGGAAGTCATCGTAAGCCTGGCTCGCCGAAGCGACTACTCTAGCTAGCTGTGGCAATCATCGTTTCCTATGAACGCCACGCTGATCTGGCATGTGAGGCGCTGGTGTTTCTGGACGAGGAATCTGACGCATGCTTTCAGATTCAGCGTGACCTCCCGGGCGTCGTCGAACCTAGAACCTGCATCACTACGGGTGCGAGTGCACCCGTCTACGACGGTGTGACGCAATGGCGTCGGGTGGCCGATCGGTTTGAATTCGCTTTGACTCCCCGGGCGGCGAGGCTGTTTGGCGACGATGTGCTGTCATTCGAGGTCGTGTCCGGCGACGGAACGTCGATCGATGAGTTGGCAGCGCATGTCGAGCGCCTGATCGGTTGAGGACTGCGACTATCCTGGCAGCTGTGAACCAACCTTTTGATCCGGCTGCCCTCTTCGGCGGAGGCGACGGCGACAATCCGATGGCGGGCCTGCTCGCGCAGGCCCAGCAAATGCAGGAGAAGCTGCTCTCCGCACAGGAAGAGATTTCCGCAGCTCAGGTCACCGGTAGTGCTGGTAACGGACTAGTCACCGTGACCGGAACCGGCGCCGGTGACGTTACCGGCATCACCATCGATCCCAAGGTGATTGATCCCGACGATGCCGAGACGCTGGCTGACCTCGTCCTGGGTGCACTTGCTGACCTGGCGACCAAGCGTGAAGCGCTCACCGCGGAGAAGATGGGGCCGCTCGCGGGTGGCCTTGGCGGCGGCATCCCCGGACTGGGCGGTTAGCGGTAGCGCGCGATGTATGAAGGGCCGATCCAGGATCTGATCGATGAACTCGCCAAGCAGCCGGGACTGGGTCCCAAGGGTGCTCAGCGAATTGCGTTCGCGCTCTTGGCTGGCGAAAACCAACACATCGACCGCCTGATCGCCGCGCTCGGCCAGGTCCGGGACAACGTCACTTTCTGCGCCGAGTGCGGGAATGTGTCGGCGGACCGGCTATGTCGCATCTGCTCCGACGCTCGTCGCGACGCGACCAAGATTTGTGTGGTCGAAGAACCCAAGGACGTTCACGCGATCGAACGCACCAAAGAGTTCCACGGGCGATACCACGTTCTCGGTGGCGCGTTGGATCCCCTGTCGGGGATCGGTCCGGATCAGCTCCGTATTCGAGAACTGTTGCGACGCTTGGCAAATCAAGAAGACGGTGTCGACGTCAGCGAAGTCATTGTCGCCACCGACCCCAACACCGAGGGGGAAGCGACGGCCACCTATCTGCTGCGCATGCTGAAGGATCTTCCGGGGTTGTCGGTAACGCGGCTGGCATCGGGGCTGCCTATGGGTGGCGACCTGGAGTTTGCCGACGAACTCACGCTGGGCCGGGCCCTGTCCGGTCGCCGGGTGCTCGCGTAGTCGGGGCCGGTGATGGTCGAATCTGTGTGGACTCAGACAGTTTCGACCCTTCTCGACGGGACGTTCCCGACCGAGGGCATCGTCGCGATTGACGGGCCGTCGGGTAGCGGAAAGTCGGTCTTCGCTGACGAACTAATGCGTCAGCTGGCGGGTCGTCGGATCCCCGCGGTGCTAGTTCGCACCGACGACTTTGCTACCTGGGATGATCCAGTTGCGTGGTGGCCAGAGTTGGAATCCGATGTGCTGCATGCCTTTACGCGACGTCGGGATATGGAGTACCGGCCCCGCGTGTGGGTCAATGGAGTGCCGGGGCCCGGCGAGCTGAACTGGATTCGATGGCAGCCACTACTGATTCTCGAGGGTGTCTCCAGCGCACGAAAGAAGATTGCGCGCAGGTTGGCGCTCGGACTGTGGATCGACGGCCCCGACCGCGCGTCGCGATTGGAACGGTCGGTTGCGCGCGACGGTGAGTCCGACCGCGACAACCTACGACGGTGGCAGGAGTTCGAAGAGGGCTGGTTCACCGTCGACCAAACCCGACTCCGCTGCCTACCGCTTGCCAGCGGCTAGTCGTTCCTTACGTAGCTGATCCACTTCCGGAAGGTCCAGGGGCGCAAGGGACTCGACGCCGAGTGCGCTCTTCAGAAGATAGTCGGCCAGCTCAGGGTTACGAGCCAACGCGGGGCCGTGCATGTAGGTGCCGATGACCGAACCCTGGACCGCGCCCTCGGTGTTATCCCCGACGCCGTTACCGACGCCGCTGCGCACCCGCCCGAACGGCTGGGCCGCGGGACCGAGGGTCGTTCCGCCACGGTGGTTTTCGAATCCGGTGAGGGTTGCGGAAAGGCCGTCGAGCGTCGGGGTGGTGGTGAGTTCGCCGATGCTGCGCGTCGCCTGCGGTGCGGTGGTGACGTCGAGCATGGAGATGCCGTCGACGCGCTCGCCCGACGACGTCTCATACCAGTGGCCGAGTACCTGGATGGCAGCGCAAATCGCGAGGACCGGGCGGCCGGCTTCCGCGGCGCGCTGCAGGCCGGGGTAGCGCGTGAGGTGCCGCGTCGCGAGACGCTGTGCGAAATCCTCCGCGCCACCGAGCGTATAGACGTCGAGCGATTCTGGGACCGCGTCGTCGAGGGTGATGGAGACAATCTCGGCGTCGATGCCGCGCATCCGCGCCCGCTGGCGCAGGATCAGGGCGTTACCGCCGTCGCCGTAGGTGCCCATAACGTCGGGCAGCACCAGGCCGATGCGAAGGGTTGATTCGCTCATCTACTGTCCCCCTTGGGTTTTGGTCGCCCGCTCCAGAGCGGTGCCCAAATCGCGAAAGGCCGTGTAGTTCGCCAGGACTTCGACGCGGCCGGGCGGGCAGGATTCGATTGCGGCGAGCGGATCCGCGATCGTGGTGTGGTCGGCGCCGGCGTAGAGGAGTCGGACGCCGAGGTCGGCGGCACGCTCACCGGCCGCGACCACCTGCATGGTCTCGAACGCTTCAAAGCGCACGTCCCAGAGCCAGGACAGATCCTCGCCGTCGGGGACCTGACCGTTGACCGCGATGACGAGGCCGTCGGCCTCCTGATCGATCATCGACAGCGCCTCCTGCCATCCCGCCGGGTTCTTGGCGAGGAGGGTTCGCACCGTGTGCTCACCGATGGTGGTGACACCGTAGCGGCCAGCAACTTCGCCGACGGTCCCGACGGCAGCGGCAGCTTTCGCCGGGTCGGCGCCCATCGCGACCGCGGCCGCGACCGCCTGGGTCGCGTTGCCCCGGTTCGCACGTCCTGGAACCGACAGGACCAGCGGCGCCTGAAATCCGTTGGGGCCGTATATCTTCTCGTCGTCGTACCACCAGTCGGGGGTTGGTCGTCGAAATGTTTCGTCGCCGGTGCTTCGCCAGTCTTCTCCGGACCGGATGATCGGTTCACCGGTACGCGGGCAGCTCACCGAATCGCCGACCCAGCCGGCGCCCGCCGCGACCCACACGACGTTCGGCGAATCGAAAGCGGTCGAGGTCACCAGGACGTCGTCGCAATTTGCCACGACGGTTGCGTCCGGATGTCGGGACAGGCCGTCGCGGAGTTGACGTTCGATCATGTTGATCTCACCGACGCGGTCAAGCTGGTCGCGCGACAGATTGAGTAGAACGATCACCGACGGATTGACGGCGTCACTGACGTGCGGCACATGCAATTCATCGACTTCGAGCGCCGCGATCCGAGCATCGCGATCCATCGTCAGCGTCGCAATGATGCCGGCGTCCATATTCGCGCCGTCGGGTTGCGTCGCGACTTCACCCAGCTCAGCAAGAGCTGCCGCAGTCATCCGAGTGGTCGTCGACTTGCCATTGGTGCCGGTTACGACGACCGTTCGCTTGCCGACCGCCAATGTACCGAGGATCGTCGGGTCGATCTTGGCGGCGACTAGGCCGCCGATCATCGATCCCTTACCGCGTCCCGCGGTCCGCGACGCCCAGCGTGCGGTTGCGGCCGCGCCGAGTGCCACTCGCGTGCGAATGGGGAGGCGAGGCGCGGTCGGAGCAGGTGCGTCAGGCATGCCTACGAGTTTCCCATACGGGGTTTGTGGGTCGGCTTCTCCTAGCCGGTGCACGCCGTGACGGGCCCGCCGTTCCGGTCCGTGTAGACAGGTTTTGCGATAGTGCATTAGGATCCTAATCTATGCTATACGATGAGACCGCTTGATTGGTTTCGTCAGTTCTGCGACAAGGGGAGTTTGGATATGTCTGCACCTGCCATTTCCGGGGGGCCCTCCATGACGCACGCGCTGCGACGTCGGGATGAGGCGCAACGCCGCAACCGCGCGGCGCTCGCGTCGCTGGCCGCGCGTCAGATGCCCCTACCGGGCGAGACCACGATCGGTGGCAGCGATGCGCCACAACGACTCGTCGCCCTTCCCATGCCCGTCCAACCAGCCACGACGTTTGCGGACCCCGGTCTGTCGCCGCGAGAGATCGAGGTGCTGTGTACCTGGTTGCTCGTCGACTCCAAGGTCGAGGTCGGGGAGAATTTGTTCATTTCAATGGGCACGGTGAATACCCACATCACTCGGATCCGCGCCAAGTATTCCGATGTCGGCCGTCAGGCGCCGACGAAGGCCGCGCTAGTGGCGCGTGCGGTTCAAGACGGGTTGATTTCGCTCGACGAACTGTAGAGCGACTAAGCGCTTGGGGTGTCCGGCAGATTGCGACGTGCGCGGAATGCGGTGATCATGTCGTTGATGATGTCGAGGTCGGCGTCGGGAAGTCCCGACAGCCGATAGGCGGTTCGTTCGACGCCTGCGTCGTGCAGGGTGCTGGCAACCGATGGAGTTGAAGCGTCTCCAGTGTCGGCGAAATAGTCGATTTCGACACCAAACGCGGCCGCTAAACCTTCGACCGCTCGAAACGATGGTGACTTCACCCGGCCGGTGCGCAGATGTGAGAGGTATCCCTCACTGAAGTCGACGCCGGACGCTGCCGCGCGCGCCACAACTTCCGATTGCTTGAGTCGCGAACCGTCGGAATTGCGGACGACTTGAAATAGATGCTCGAGCTTTTTCGCGAACAATTCGGGTGTCGGACTGGACGACTGTGTCACCGGACTCCCTATCTTGTGTCGGTACCGTCGATCGATTGGCTATTCTAGGCGCCGAAACAGTCCATGCAGGATTTGTCGATTGCAGGATTTGTCGATCGTATTTCGAAGTATAGCTTTGAACATTGGAGCGGGGAATGAGCGTGTCGGACGTTCTACTGACATTGCCGCCGGCTACCAGCCCGTTTCGCCACCGCCGTATTTACCGACGCACCCGCAGGCTTCTTGAATCCTTGGGCCTACCCGCGAGTGGTGTGACGCCAGAAGTTCTCGCGGCGTCGATCAGCGCCCGCCTCGACGTCCCGATCGAGCTGGTGGCACATGCCTTGCCGGCCCGCGGCCCAAGTGGCGCGACATTTGTGGATCGGGGCGGCTACGTCGTGTTCTTTCAATCACAGACATCGGTGCGCCATCAGGCCCACCACATCACTCATGAACTCGGCCACATCCTGACCGGGACGTTTGGGACCGTCGGGGCCGACGCGGCTCCTGACAGTAATGCGGAGGACGACGTTGAGTACGTTGCCTCGATTATCGCGACGATGGTTGGGCTGCGTGCCGAACGAGTACGCGAACCCGAGCCGACGTCGTCGCTGACGAGGCTCGCCGCTGTTCTCGACGATTACGCAGAGCGCTGGTAAATGTCTCCGGCATTCCAGGCTGTCTTTCTGCCCCTCGTCGCGGTTATCTTCGGTTGGCGACTGGTCGTGTTGCTGCGGTCGGAGCTGCGTGCACCCGGTGGGAATGCCATGCGTCGCACCATGATTGCCGTGTACGTGGGCTGCGCTACTTTCGCGGTAGCGACGTATTACGGCATCGAATCCATTTCCGACGGCGTGTACATCTTCCGCATCTGGTTCATCTGGCTTGAGTACTTGGCGATTATGATTCTCGTGCGCTCACTTGCACAGGCGTTTGGGGTGCGAGTCGCCGGACATTATCTAATTATCTTCGGGATCTGTTCTGTCACAGCAGTATTCGCATCACTCACGCCGACCACGTGGACCGGTAGATTTGTCGACGCCCCGACAACCATGCTTGTTCTCTATGCCATCTCGGCGGGCTGCTATATGCCGATAGTGTTGGCAACCGTTGCGGTGCACATCTTTTCGCAACCCCGGCCGAACGGGAGCATGTGGGTCAGCGTCGTTGCGATGATCCTCTCGACGTCGGGTCTGGCACTTGGATTCACCCTCAACGCGATCGAATTCGGCATCTATTTGAGCCGACATTCGTTGCCTCCGCTGATCGAACCGATCTCTCGAGCCGTACTCGACTCTGGCGTAGTCCTGATGGTTATTGGGACGTTGACACCAACGATTGTTAGTCGGGTGGCGCATCTGCGACGCACAGCGGTTCTCGCGCGCGAACTTCGAGTGATGCGACCTCTCGCCGATGCGCTGGATCGGATGATCCCGCAGTCGGAGTTGATGCGATATCCGCAGCGACATTTCACCCCGTCCCAAATCCGCCTGCGCCATTACTGCCGATACGTGCAAATCCGGGATGGACTCACTCGGTTGAGTAACCAGCTAGACGACGGTGACGTGCGAGACGTCGGGGTGCAACTGAGATCGATGGATTCGCTCGACGTCGGGGAGGGACGAGAGATCGCTCAACCGCTGATCTTCGACGTAGAGGATGACGCCGCAGCGATCCTGCAGGTGTGTCGTGCCTACAACGACGTCGAGAGTGAGGCGGCAGGCGTCATCGAGTAGCGTGGCCAAACGTGAGTCAAGCCACAACGGTGTCGTTGCCCTTGCCGTCGCGAATCCAGCATCGCCTGATGAAGGTCGTGGGCAAGTTGCCCGCGGGCGTCTACGGTCCGCTCTCCTCGCGGATGCCGGAAAATGCGGCGGGCGATCGATTGAGTCCAGAAGTCGCTGCGGTCGCATTCGCCGCGGACAAGATCCCGGCGCTGGGGATGCTCGCGTCGTCGCCGGTCAAGGGGCGTAAGAATCTCGACATTTCGTCGGCGTCGATCGCCGACAGCTTCCCGCCGTTCGCGATCGAAGAAGACCTCGTCATCGATGGGCCGGACGGCCCGATCCCCGCGACGCGCTACCGCTACCGGGACAACCCGCGTGGCCTGGTCGTCTTCTACCACGGTGGTGGTTTTGTGGTGGGCAGCCGAGCTAGCCATGACAGCGTCGCGCGGCATCTCGCCGTCAACGCCGGTGTTGACGTGCTGTCTGTCGACTACCGGCTCGCTCCGGAGAATCCGTTCCCCGCGGCCGTCGATGACTCAGTTGCGGCATTCCGCTACGCCGTTGAGCAGGCGCCGTCGTGGGGCATTGATCCAAAGGCGATCGGCGTCGCGGGTGATAGTGCTGGTGGAAATCTCGCGGCCGTCGTAAGTCAGCTGGTTCGCGGCGACAAAGTTGTGCCCGCGCATCAGCTGCTGATCTATCCGGTGACCGACGGGTCGAGCAGTCGGGCGTCACGCAAAGAGTTCGCCAAGGGCTACTTCCTCACCGAAGAGGTGATGGACTGGTTCATCGACAACTACGTTCCCGACGTTGCGCAGCGGACCGATCCGCGGGTGTCGCCGCTGTTGGCAGACGATCTGTCGGGGTTGCCGCCCGCGCACGTGATCGTTGCGGGATTCGACCCGCTACGGGACGAAGGTGTCGCCTACGCTGACGCCTTGCGCGACGCCGGGGTACCGGTCACGTTCGAGCGCGCCGGCGGCATGATTCACGGGTTCGTCAATATGACCCTGGTAAGCCCAACCGCTCGCGGCATTGCTGTCCGCATGGCCGACGCCGTCGCGGTCGCTCTCGACGCTGCGTCCGCCAAGTAGCGCCGTCGCCAAAAGAACTGACAAATAGGTCGACGCCGGGGGCAAGCTGCCCTCGGCGTCGACCTAGTTGACAGTTTTTCAGGGTAGGGGTGCCAGGACTCGACGCCGCGCCGGCATCGTCTGCGCCACAATCGTTCCGATGGTGAGCAAGCCGATCATGATGAAAAGTGAAACGCGGTAACCAGATTCGAGACCTGACCCCTCACTGATCGAGGTGTAAGCAGTTCCGATGATCGCGGCGCCCAGAGCGACCGAAAGAGCCTGGACCGTATTGAAGACACCAGACGCAGCGCCTGCGAGTTCGACCGGAACGTCGTTGAGGACGAGCAATCCCGCTGAGCCGACGACCATGCCGAAGCCGAGTCCGGAAATCGTCAGAGCGACCGCGAACCAGATGCCGGGGTGAGCCGACCCTTCGGCGAAGTACATCGCGATCATGCCAGCGATGAAAACGATTGCGCCGACCTGCAATACGTGCTTGCCGAATTTGGGTGCGAGGACCGTCGCCGCGAGCCCGGCGGATACCGGGACGGCCAGCGAGAACGGAATCCACATCATGCCCGTGTGCAACACCGACCACCCCTGGGCCAGCTGGACGTGCAGTGACTGAACTAGGAAGTAGCCGCCGGTTGGGATGCTCAGTGCGGCAAAGGTGGCAAGACCCGACCGGAACGATCGCGTCGCGAACAGTGCGGGCGGAACCATCGGCTCGACGCCGCGTCGGGCGAGGCTCAACTGCTGCTGCGCAAATGCGGCGAGGCCAACGATGCCGGCCGCGATGAGGCCGAAACCCCAAGCTGGCCAATCATGTTCGGGCCCGATGGTGACCGGAAGCATGATCGCGGCGAGCGACGAACCGAGCAGGACCGCTGAGCCGACGGTGATCGGACCCGACTTGATTGCGCGCGTCTCCGGAATGAACGCCAGTGCCGCGACGACCGCGATCACCGCCAGCGGCACGTTGATCAGGAACACCGGGCGCCACGACAGTCCGAACCAGTCGCCGCTGGTGATGACGGCACCGAGAACCGGTCCGGACACCGCCGCGAGACCGATCACCGAGGTGAACATGCCCATCGCTTTGCCGCGCTCTTCGGGTGAATACATCACCTGGATGCTGGTCAGGACCTGCGGCACCATCAACGCTGCCGCGGCCCCCTGGATGATTCGGAACGCGACGAGCTGCGCGGGATCTGCCGCCAGACCGCACGCGAGCGAAGCGGCACCGAACGCGGCGAGTCCGATGACGAAGAGGCGGCGTCGACCGAACCGGTCGCCGAGTCGAGCTCCGAGGATGAGCCCGACGGCGTATGCGAGCGGATACCCCGCGACGACCCACTGGAGTGCGCTGGGTGACGCGCCGAGTCCCTCCTGCATGGTCCGTAGCGCGACGTTGACGACCGTCGCATCCATTAGTTCCATGAACGACGCGGCAAGCAGGCAGATCAATGCGATGGTCCGGGCGCGGCCCAGGATGGCCGGTTGGCCCGGTTGGGTCTCGGTGGCAATCGGGACGTCGGTGACGCCGGGTTCCGCAGTGGTGGTCATGCTCGCTCCTTGAGGTTGGTGTGAGCTTGACGTTACGAACCTATGTGGACAGAATCTGTCCGGAAGAGAAAGAATATTTCAGGACAGATTCTGTCCTCTGAATCAGGCACGATTGGTGACATGGCTGATACGACGACACGGACGCTGAAGTTGCTGGCGCTCCTGCAGGCCCACCGTTTGTGGGCCGCAGCCGAACTCGCCGACCGCCTCGAAACCACCGAGCGAACAGTCCGACGCGACGTCGACCGACTGCGTGAACTCGGGTATCCGGTCCACTCAATCCGGGGCAGCGGGGGTGGCTATCAACTGTCGCCGGGCGGTTCAATGCCGCCTCTCGTCGTCGACGAGGAGGAAGCCGTCGCGATCGTCGCGGCGTTGCGCGGAGCGACGTCGGGGTCGGCAGCCGGACTAGCCGAGGCGTCGGTGCGGGCGCTGGCAAAGGTGACCCAGGTGTTGCCACCTAAGCTTCGACGCCGGGCTGATGCGGTGCGAGCGATGAGCGTCGTGATGCCGGGAAGTGCTGCGCCGCAATTGGATGCGGAGGCGCTGACCACCGTTGCGCTCGCGTGCCGCGACGCCGTCGAGCTGGAGTTCGACTATGCGCCGGCCCAGCGAGCCGGCCGGGTAGCGGGTCGACGTCGCGTCGAACCGTTGCGGCTGGTACCGGTCGGTCGGCGTTGGTACCTACTCGCTTACGACCTCGACCGGGCCGACTGGCGCACCTTCCGACTTGACCGGTTGGAGCGTGCGAAGCCGGGCAAGCGGAGCTTCGCACCGCGATCGGTGCCGGGTGGCGACCCGGGCGAGTACGTGCGTAACAGCCTGCGGTCCGCGACGGAATCACACGAGGTGAAGGTCCTCGTTCACGCGAGCGCGGACGTGGTGCGCGCAAAGGTCGGTCGCTATGTCGAGGCGCAGGAGCATCCCGACGGTGCGATGGTCACCATGCAGGTTGACGATGCGCGCTGGGTTGCGATGGCGATGGGATCTCTCGACGCCGACTACGAGTACGTCGATATATCGCCGGAGTTGCTCCACGAGATTCGCGGCCGGAACGCGCGGGAGTCGAGGGCGTTGTACCTACGCGAGCGCGGGGTTTAGCGGCTTTCCAGGTACGCCGCACCACGTGGTGACAGTTCGTACCCGACGTCGTGGCTGATCGTCAGTCCCAGCGCTTTTAGCTTGCGGATATCGACCTTCATCGGCAACAACTCGACGCCGCGCAGAGCGGCGAGCTCCTTCGACACCACGCGCGGGTTGTCGCGGATCCACTCCAGGATGTCTCGTGTCCACGGGCCGCTATCGCGCCGGTCCAACCGATCGAGTCGGGCGGCGATGTCGGCGAGTTCTTCCGGTGTCGGCAATGCCTCACGCAACGCGAGTCGTGGGTCCTCGCCCGCCCACTCCAGGTTCACCCGATACACGGTGTGTCCACCTCGACCACCGCGTTCGGACGGCTTGCGATTCGGCTTGGGAGCCAACGCCTTTCGGAGGGCATCCCCATTCTTCATGCCGGCGGCACGCGCTGCGCGGTCACTGATCTTCGACAGATCGTTGACGCGGGTTACCCGAGTGAAACGAACCAGCCCCGACGACGTGACCTGCGTTGACCCGACCTTCACGCGCGGCTCGTCCCAACGTCGGTATTGCGTTGTCACGGTTCCCGCGCGGATTGCTTCGGCGATGGGTTTGGAGATCATCACCCAACGATCATTCCATCCAGGTAGAACCAGTCGCCGCCCTCTTTGACGAATCGACTCCGCTCGTGCATGCGACCCCGACCATCCGAGTTCGAGTAAAACGCCTCAAACTCGACGACGCCAGTGGTGTCGAACGGGCCGCCCGCTTCGGTCGCCAGCACGTCGAGTCGACGCCACGACATGTCCTCGTCGAGCGGCAGTTGCGCTGGCCGTTTGGTTCGATGCCAACTGTCGAGGAGGTACCCGGCATCGCCGAGGACGAAGGCGGTGAATCGTGACCGCATGAGTCGAACTGCGGTCGGTGCTGGCGCACCAGCGAGGATCGGTCGGCAACAATCGCCGAACACGTTCCCGCTGCTACACGGACACCGACCGCCAGGTTCGACTACGGCGCCCAAGTACGCGCGGCCTGCTCGGAGTCTTCGACGGCGGGCGCGCTTACCCGGTAGGCGCGGTTGATTGCGGAAACTACCGCGCGCAGGGAAGCGGTGGTGATCGACGACGCGATGCCGACGCCCCACACAATCTCACCGTTGACCTCGGCTTCGACGTATGACGCCGCACTCGCATCGTCGCCCGCGGTCAGCGCGTGCTCGGCGTAGTCGAGGATGCGGACGTCGTAGCCGACCGTCGACAGCGCATGCACGAATGCCGCGAGCGGGCCGTTACCGACGCCGGAAATTTCCTTCTCCACACCGTCGACCTTCACGACCGCGGTGACCGCATCGTCGCCGTCGTCGGTCTCGGCGGCATCGACCTTCTGACGCATGCGTTCCAGTGGCCGGACCGGGTTCAGGTACTCGTCGGCGAACACATCCCAGATCTCCTTGGGCGACACTTCGCCACCCTCGCCGTCGGTGATCTTTTGGATCTCGCGGCTGAATTCGATCTGCAGGCGACGCGGCAGATTCATGCCATGGTCGGCCTTCATGATGTAGGTGACGCCGCCCTTGCCGGACTGGCTGTTCACGCGGATCACGGCCTCGTATGTACGGCCGACGTCCTTTGGGTCGATCGGCAGGTAGGGGACCTGCCACAGGATGTCGTCGACGTCGGAGTCCGCTTCGTCGGCGTCGATCTTCATCTGATCGAGGCCCTTGTTGATCGCATCCTGGTGGCTGCCGGAGAACGCCGTGTACACCAGGTCGCCGCCGTACGGGTGACGCTCGGGCACGTTGAGCTGATTGCAGTACTCGACGGTGCGTCGAATCTCGTCGATGTCGGAGAAGCTGATCTGCGGGTCGACGCCGCGACTGAACAGGTTCATGCCGAGAGTCACCAGACAGACATTGCCCGTTCGTTCACCGTTGCCGAACAGGCAGCCTTCGATGCGGTCGGCGCCCGCTTGGAAGCCAAGCTCGGCGGCGGCTACCGCGGTACCGCGGTCGTTGTGCGGGTGCAGGCTCAGGATGATCGAGTCGCGACGTGCCAGGTTGCGGTGCATCCACTCAATCGAGTCGGCGTACACATTCGGCGTCGCCATTTCGACGGTCGCTGGCAGGTTGATGATCATCGGGTTCTGCGGCGTCGGAGCGATGATCGCGCTGACGGCGTCGCAGACCTCTTTGGCGTAGGTGAGCTCGGTCCCGGTGTATGACTCCGGCGAGTACTCGTACCGCCAGGTGGTGTCCGGGTACTTCTGCTGCTCGCGCAGACACAGCTGGGCGGCGTCGGTGGCGATCTTGGTGATGGCCGCCTTGTCGGCGCGGAACACCACTCGACGCTGGAGCACCGAAACCGAGTTGTAGAAGTGCACGATGACATTGGCCGCGCCCGCGCATGCTTCAAACGTTCGGATAATCAGCTCTTCGCGGCACTGGGTCAGAACCTGGATGGTGACGTCGTCGGGAATGGCCCCGTCTTCGATGATTTCTCGAACAAAGTCGAAGTCGGTCTGGCTCGCCGACGGGAAGCCAACCTCAATCTCCTTGTAGCCCATGCGAACCAACAGGTCGAACATGCGGCGCTTGCGTGCCGGGCTCATCGGATCGATCAGGGCTTGGTTTCCGTCGCGGAGGTCGACGGCACCCCACATGGGGGCGCGGTCGATGACCTTATCGGGCCAGGTCCGATCGGGCAGCGAGATGGTTTCCACCTCGTCGGCGTACTGGCGGTACCGGTGTGCCGGCATGGCGGAATTGCATTGCGTGTTCCACGCGGGCTGACCGTCGGGGATGGGGCCGGACGGTTCGACGATGCGGCTTACGCCGGAGGAATAGGAATCTGCAGGTGACATTTCTGGTCAATCTCCCTGAACGTGGTGGGATGGAGTTGACCGGCGCGTGAAAGGGCCCCGCGACGGAGGGCCGGTCGGTCAGACCCCGCCGCGGCAACCGAGAAGGAGTGCACGCTGCATAGCAGCATCGTACACCCGCCGGTTGTTAAGAGCCCAAAAGGTCTGTCGGGTTACCGGGCAGGGATTACCGTGCAGCGGGGGTGGATGCTCTGAACGGCTCGTCGCAACCTGCGGCCAGTTCTAATACCGCGATAGGTCGTATATCGGGCAACCGACAAGGGTTTCTAGCGGCGGGTCGCTCGTTCTAATCTCATTCCCATGACAACCACATTCCGCAAGACATTTCGCGTTCTCGTGTTGGCGCTGACTCTCGCAGCGTCGGTCATCGTTGGTACTCAGACCGCGGCTCCGGCAGACGCATACCGCTACAACTGGGGTGCGATCGCATTCAACACTCGCGGTGCCACCGCTGGCGTCGCAGACATGCCGAGCAGTGCGGCGGCTCAGCGTCACGTGCTGCGACGATGCGGCCCGGGCTGCGGCAGCTTCACGTTCTACAACTCGTGTGGCGCGATCGCCTACGCCGGCAACTACTCCAAGTGGGCCTGGGCCCGCGGCTACCGCAGCCCAGGCGCGGTTCGCTCCGCGGCACTGCGCAAACTAGGACGTCCGGGATTCGTTCGAAACTGGGTCTGCACTACGCGATAGGGCTCAACAGGTGGACTACAGCGGTCGTCGCGGCAACATTGCCGCGACGACCGTTGTCATAAGTACGAGCAGTACGCCCGCGGTGCCGACGGCCAGGTGTAGGCCGTCGACGAAGGACTCCTTGGCGGCCGCGATGGTGACCGGATCGGTTGCGGTCGAGAGCACCTCATCGAGGGTGCCATTGAACCGCTGACCCGACGCGTCGGTTCCGCGCTGGAAGATGAGCGCCGCGAACGAACCGAGCAGCGCTAGCCCCATCGCATTGCCCAACTCGAAACTCGTCTCGGAGATCCCAGTTGCCGCACCGGCACGTTCGGCTGGCACTGACGACAGTGCGACGTCGGAGACCAGGCTGAAGGCGATGCCGTAGCCAATGCCCGCAAGCGCCGATCCCACGGCGTAGATCCAGACGCCACCGTCGACTCCGATTCCCAGCAGAGCGAAGTTGCCGATCGCGGCTGCGCCAAGGGAAATGATGAAACCTATTCGCGCGCCAATCTTTTCAGTGATACGCGCGGCAAGAAGTGAGAAAGCGAAGACCGTGACAGCCATCGGGATGCCGAGTATCGCGGCTTGCAGCGGATCGCGGCCGATCACTGACTGCAGGTAGATACTGGTCAGATAGCCCAGGGCGGCGAGCGACATCATGCCAACCAGGCTGCAACCGATGGCGACCCCAAAACTCCGGCTGGACAACAGTTTGAAGTCCAACAAAGGATTTGTGGTTCGACGCTCGTGGACCACGAATAACACCAACATCGCGATACCAACGGCGCCGGTGACCACCGCCGTCGCGTCGAGGCCGTCGACGGCGCCATGTTTGATCGCGTACACGGTTGGCAGGATTCCGGCGAGGGACAGCCCGACGCCGACGACGTCGAACGCTTCGGTCGATGTGGCGCGATGCTCGGGAAGCAGGAATGGTCCCGCGACCAACAGGATCGCGAGCACCGGCACATTGATCAGGAACACCGAACCCCACCAGAAGTGTTGCAGCAGAACACCTCCGACGATCGGCCCGACCGCGGCGGCGCCGGCGAACGCCGACGTCCACACGCCGATGGCGCGGGCGCGTACGGCGGGGTCGGTGAACATGGTGGAGATCAGCGACAGGCTAGAGGGCAGAAGGGTCGCACCACCGATGCCCATCAGCGCTCGAGCGCCGATCAACATGGCCGGGTCGATGGCCAATGCGGCGACGATGGAGCCGGCACCGAAGATGGTGGCGCCGACGAGCAGGAGCAGTCGTCGACCAATCCGGTCACCGAGGTTGCCCATCGTGATCAGGAGTCCGGCGAGCAGGAATCCGTAGATGTCGAGGATCCAGAGGGATTCGGCAGCCGTTGGTGCAAGCGCGTGCGTGAGCGTCGGCATCGCGAGGAACAGCACGGACACATCCATCGACACCAGCACGACGGGAAGGATGAGGACCGCGAGACCGAACCAGGTCCGACGGTCGGTGCTAGACGGCATGCGGGTACACCGTGAGCATGTGGGCGCCGAACCATGAACTTCCAACGACGATGGTGATCAACGTGATCACGACCGCAGGCGTACGCCAGCGTGCGATTGCGTAGGCGACCGGAATAAGCAGCACGAATGCGGGTAGGAGGAGTCGTGCGCGGCTCATCATCAGCCCCGAGGACAGAACGATCGACGCCACCACCAGCGTGCCGTACACGAACACCGGCCACGGCAATCGACTCCACAATGCGATGACGATCAGGGCAGCCGTCGCCACGATGATCCACGACGTCGCGACCGGGGCAATCTCGCTGGAATTAATCAGTGCATCGTTGACGAAGTTGAAAGTGGCTCGGCCCCAATCAAATTGGGTACCCCAGCCGTCGGTCTGAATGCGGAACCATCCGGCGGGTTCCCCGGTCTTCGACCACACATAGGCGAGGTAACCGAGGAAACCGAGGGGACTCAACACCATCGCCGCCCAGGCCCGCGGACCGTCGCGTCGAGCCAGCAAGGCCGCAAGCATGACAACTCCGACGACCACCACCGCCGTCGGGCGAGTGAGGCCGACTAATCCGGCGCAGATCCCCGCGAGCAGCCACCGATGCTCGACGACACCGATCAGCGCCCACACCGCCAACGCGCAGAACAGCGCCTCGGTGTACGCCATAGACAGCACGATGCCCATTGGGGCCGCGGCGAAGAGGACCGTCGTGATGAGGCCGACTCGCGCGCGGTCGGGAGTGTCGGAGCCCGAGCGAGCCGAAATCCGGTCCGCGCAGTAGGCCGCTAGCCGCGCGGCCCCGACGGCAGCGATGGCTCCAAGAACAACGTTGATGGCCAGTGCGGCGCCAAAGGTCGTGACGAAGGGGAGCTTCGCCACGATCCCGACGAGGTACGGGTAGCCCGGAAAGAACGCGTACGCCGTTTCCGGAAGATGGAGACCGCGAGCGTCGGTCTGTGAGTAGGGGACGTCGGCGTAGCCGTGCTGGGCGATTGCCAGCATCCATTTGCCGTCCCAGGCGGCCAACGTGTTGCCGACGCTGGCGCTGCGTAGTTCGGCAAATCGGGCGAGTACCGCGAGACCGATCAGGCGCACCGCGAGGAACGCCGCGATCGGTGCTAGCCAGTCGGCGTGGCGCAGGCAGAACGACCGTAGCGACTGGGTCCGCGTCGATGCGGATGTGTCGGTTGAGGGCACATCGCGATGGTAGTGGGCGAGGACACACCAGCCGGGCAACTGGTCGCCTGCGCGATTGCGGTTTTAGTGCGTCAGGTGCTCACCGGTAAAGTTGCAGCGGCGTACTCCAACGAAGGGAAGGTGCAACGGCGTGGCACTGGTCGTGCAGAAATATGGCGGATCCTCGGTCGCGACGGCCGAACGAATTCGTCGCGTCGCCGAGCGCATCGTGGAAACCCGAAAGCAGGGGAACGATGTGGTCGTCGTGGTGTCTGCGATGGGTGACACGACCGACGAACTTCTGGACCTCGCTCAACAGGTGAACCCGACGCCCCCACCGCGCGAGATGGACATGCTCCTGACGTCGGGTGAGCGCATCTCCAACGCGCTGGTCGCGATGGCGATCAGTTCACTTGGTGCGCAGGCGCAGTCGTTCACCGGCTCACAGGCCGGTGTCATCACCACTAGCAGCCACGGGTCGGCGAAGATCATCGATGTGACCCCGGGCCGCGTCCGAAGCGCGCTGGATGACGGCAAGATTGTGCTGGTCGCAGGCTTCCAGGGCGTTTCGCAGGACACCAAGGACATCACGACCCTCGGTCGCGGCGGCTCGGACACAACGGCCGTGGCGCTGGCCGCGGCGTTGAAGGCCGACGTCTGCGAGATCTACACCGACGTGGACGGGATCTATACCGCGGACCCGCGCATCGTTCCCGACGCCCGGCATCTGGACACCGTCTCCTTCGAGGAGATGTTGGAGATGGCCGCGTGTGGCGCAAAGGTGCTCATGCTGCGCTGCGTGGAATACGCGCGCCGCTACAACGTTCCCGTACATGTGCGCTCGTCGTACTCAGACAAGCCCGGCACAATGGTGACCGGTTCAATGGAGGACATTCCCGTGGAAGATGCAATTCTCACCGGCGTCGCACACGATCGCAGCGAAGCCAAGATCACCGTTGTCGGCCTCGACGACACCCCGGGTAACGCGGCAAAGGTGTTCCGCGCGGTCGCCGATGCGGACATCAACATCGACATGGTGCTGCAGAACGTCTCCCGGGTCGACACCGGTAAGACCGACATCACCTTTACGCTGCCGCGTGAGGTTGGACCGGTTGGCGTCCAAAAACTGACCAGTTTGAAGGATGAGATCGGCTTTGCCGAACTGCTCTACGACGATCACATCGGCAAGGTGTCGTTGGTTGGCGCCGGCATGAAGTCGCATCCGGGTGTTACCGCAACCTTCTGTGAGACGCTCGCCGAAGCCGGGATCAACATCGAGCTGATCTCGACGTCGGAGATCCGGATCTCGGTGCTGTGTCGGGATACTGAACTCGACGACGCGGTCCGCGCGCTGCACAAGGCCTTCGACCTTGGTGGCGACGAGGAAGCGGTCGTTTACGCGGGAACGGGTCGGTAATGGGGCGAGCGAAGCGACGGGAGATGTAACTATGGGCGTCAAAATTGGTGTTGTGGGCGCGACCGGTCAGGTCGGTGCCGTGATGCGCACCCTGCTGGCCCAGCGGAACTTCCCAGCCGACGAGATCCGGTTCTTCGCGTCGTCACGTTCGGCCGGCAAGAAGCTGCCCTGGGGTGACGGCGAGATCGTCGTCGAAGATGCGTCAACCGCGGATCCGACCGGACTCGACATTGCGTTGTTCTCCGCGGGTGCGACGATGTCCCGCGAGCAGGCGCCGCGGTTTGCCGCCGCAGGTGTCACCGTCATCGACAACTCGTCGGCGTGGCGCAAAGACGAGGACGTTCCACTCGTTGTTTCCGAGGTGAACGGAGAGCTGGCGCAGAATCCGCCGAAGGGCATCATCGCGAACCCGAACTGCACGACCATGGCCGCGATGCCGGTCCTCAAGCCGCTGCACGACGCGGCGGGACTGCAACGCCTCATCGTGTCGTCGTACCAAGCGGTGTCGGGTAGTGGTCTCGCGGGCGTCGAAGAGTTGGCGACGCAGTTGCGTGCTGGCATCGACGACGCGGAGCAGCTGGTGCACGACGGATCGGCTATCGCTTTTCCCGATCCGGTGAATTATGTTGCGCCCATTGCCTTTAACGTGCTTCCGCTGGCCGGATCGCTCGTCGATGACGGCTCGGGCGAGACCGACGAAGATCAGAAGCTGCGCAACGAGTCGCGCAAGATTCTGGGTCTACCCGACCTGTTGGTGAGCGGCACCTGTGTGCGCGTTCCGGTGTTCACCGGGCACTCGCTGTCGATCAATGCGGAGTTTGCGCGGCCGCTGTCTCCCGCTCAGGCGCGAGAGATCCTGGCGAGCGCCGCGGGCGTCGAATTGACCGATGTACCAACGCCGTTGGCAGCCGCGGGTCAGGATCAGTCGCTGGTTGGCCGGATCCGTCAGGATCCGGGCGTGCCCGATGGTCGTGGCCTGGCGCTGTTCGTGTCCGGGGACAACCTCCGGAAGGGTGCCGCGCTGAACACGATCCAAATTGCTGAGCTACTTATCTAGATCTCGCTGAGAAATGCCGTCTGGCTGGCGCCGTGGCCCATAGGGCCACCGCCGCTGTCAGGCGGCATTTTTCAGCGCTCGGAGTCGGACAAGTTACCCAACAGTAGCCAAATTAAGTCAAGTGAGTTAGATTACTTTTCCGTGAGACAAATTCGGGGAGTTATCTCAAGCAGTTCACTGACCAAACGCCTGGTAACGATAGCGGCGGGGGTGAGCGTCGCAGTCGGTAGCGCAGTCGCCGCTGCGCCGGTCGCATCGGCCGCGCATGACTTTTACACACCGCCGTCGCAGTTCGCTTCGACGCCGGGCTCGATCATTCGCAGCCAGCCGTCGCCGCTGTTGCTGCAGATTCCGGGGATCGCCAACCAGTGGCCCGGTACCGCGACGCGGATCATGTACACGTCGACCTACCAGGACGGGAAGCCTGCCGCGGTTACTGGAACGGTCGTTGAACCGACCGCCGCCTGGCGCGGCAAAGGTCCGCGCCCGACTGTCGTGATCGGCCCGGGCACCGTCGGCCAGGGTGACCAGTGCGCCGGATCAAAGATGATGGCGTTCCCGATGGCGATCGATCCCGGTAAGCCGAGTATGGCGGTGAACTACACCGGACTCGAGATGAACCTGCTGTTGCTCAACGGTGTTCGCGTTGCGATCACCGACTACGTCGGTATGGGCACGCCGGGAATTCACACGTACGTCAATCGCTTGGAGTCGGGGCATGCGATGCTCGACGCCGCTCGTGCTGCGCTACGTGTCGCGAAGGCGCCCAAGGATGCCCCGGTCGCGTTCTCGGGCTACTCGCAGGGTGGTGGCGCGTCGGCGTCGGCGGCCGAGCTCGCATCGACTTACGCTCCGGACCTGAAGGTCAAGGCGACGTACGCGGGTGCGCCGCCTGCCGATCTGTCGAAGGTTATCGATCGCATCGACGGGACGTTCATCGTCGGAGGCATCGGTTATGCGGTGAACGGACTTGCCGCGCGCTATCCGGACTTGGCTCCGGTGCTCGCAGCGGGTACCAATGCTCGTGGCAAGGCTGCGCTGAAAGCTGTTGCTACGCAATGCATTGGCGATACCGGTCTGAGTTTTGGCTTCCAGCGGACCAGTCAGTGGACGCGGACCGGCGAGCCGCTGTCGGCGCTGATCAAGCGGTATCCGGAGGTGCAGAAGATGATCGATGACCAGCGCATCGGACGCCTGAAGCCGAACGCTCCGGTATTCATCGAAGGCGGCTTCAACGACGATGTGATCCCGTATGGCCAGGTCGA
>QIRE01000066.1_pt1 | contig 26974 bp, 20 predicted proteins | sample 2940141 | NCBI WGS metagenome assembly QIRE01 (sample SAMN09273532, study PRJNA473421) | Gut metagenome, whole genome shotgun sequencing project. | isolation source: gut tissue | host: Folsomia candida VU population | place: Netherlands: Amsterdam | collected 2016-03-06
GGTGGTACTCAAGCCAGCCGAGCAGACCCCGGCGTCGATCCTCTACTTGATGTCGCTCATTTCTGACATCGTGCCCGCGGGCGTGCTCAATATTGTCAACGGCTTTGGTGTCGAGGCGGGCAAACCGCTCGCGTCGAGCAACCGAATCCGCAAGATCGCGTTCACCGGCGAAACCACGACGGGCCGCCTGATTAGCCAGTACGCGTCGGAGAACCTGATTCCGGTGACGCTAGAACTTGGTGGCAAGAGCCCGAACATCTTCTTCAACGACGTCGCGTCGAAGGACGACGGCTTCTTGGATCGCGCTCTGGAGGGCTTCACGATGTTCGCCCTCAACCAGGGTGAGGTTTGCACGTGCCCGAGCCGCGCGCTGATCCAAGGCGACATCTACGACGAGTTCCTCGGCAAGGCCGTCGACCGGGTGAAGGCGATCAAGCAGGGCAACCCGCTCGACACCGACACCATGATGGGTGCGCAGGCGTCGAACGACCAGTGGGAGAAGATCCGGTCGTACCTGGAGATCGGTAAGCAGGAAGGCGCCAAGGTTCTTACCGGTGGTGAAGTGGCCGATCTTGGTGGCGACCTGTCCGGCGGCTTCTACATTCAGCCGACCGTGTTTGCCGGTGACAACAAGATGCGCATCTTCCAGGAGGAGATCTTCGGACCGGTCCTCGCCGTCGCCAGCTTCAGCGACTACGCCGAGGCAATGACCATCGCCAACGACACTCTCTATGGCCTCGGTGCCGGCGTGTGGACCCGCGACGGTGCGACGGCGTACCGCGCAGGCCGCGAGATTCAGGCCGGCCGGGTGTGGACCAACACCTACCACGACTACCCGGCACACGCGGCCTTCGGCGGCTACAAGCAGTCGGGCATCGGCCGCGAGAATCACCTGATGATGCTCGAGCACTACCAGCAGACGAAGAATCTGCTGGTCGGCTACGCCCAGAGCGCTAAGGGCTTCTTCTAGGGACAACTGGCAATGACAACAGAAGTATCGACGGAGAGCGCCACCGGCGCGGTTCCCGATCGCGTTGTCGCCACTGACTCCGCCGTGCAACTCCTGACGAAGCTTACGGAGTTGCACGGCGGGCTCATGATCCATCAGTCCGGTGGATGTTGCGACGGTTCGGCCCCCATGTGTTACCCGATTGGCGAGTATCGAATCGGGCAGCGCGATGTCCTCGTCGGCGAGCTCGGACTGCCCGAGCTGCTGCCGTCCGTGCGGGTATGGATCAATGGCGACCAGTTTGAACTCTGGAAACACACTCAGTTGATCCTCGACGTGGTGAAGGGTCGGGGAGCCGGGTTCAGTTTGGAGGCCCCCGAAGGCGTTCGCTTCCTGTCTCGCTCGCGAACGTTCACCGATGTCGAGAAAGAAGCTCTCGCCGCCCACCCGCCACAAAAGGGAGCTGACTTCGAGGACTAGGGAGTCCCCCAAACCCTGCACAAACGATCAGACCCAGCACCGAAATGGTGCTGGGTCTGATCTGTCGTGCAGGGTTTGCGCGGGCGCAGCTACTACTTCTTGCCGCCCAGGATTCCGCCGAGGATGCTGCCCAGGGCGCCGCCTCCAGCGTTGGCGTTGCCTCCGCCGCCCAGCAGGCTGCCGAGGATGCTGCCCATCGGGTTGGCGCCGGCATTGCCGCCGCCGAGTGCGCCGGTCAGGATGTTGCCCAGTGCGCCACCGACGCCGGCATCCTGCGCGGGAGCAGCTGCAGCACCACCGGCGCCGCCGCTCATCTTCTTCATCACGAATGCGATGACGATGGGAGCGAGCATCGGGAGGAGCTGCTTGACCAGGTTCTGGTCGACGGCCGCTGCGGGAACGGCACCACTCAGTGCGGTCGCAACTTCGTCGGTCTTGCCACCAAACAGGCTGTTAACGATCTGGTCGCCGTTCTCGGCATCGACCGCTGCGGCGAGGTCGGGGGCAGCCTCGCCCGACTCAGCGGTGTTCTGCAATCCGGTTAGCAGTGCGGGCACAGCCTGCTGCACGGCTGCGTCGGCGACCGCGGGCTCGACGCCTAGCTGGGAGGCGATCTGATCGAGGGGGATCTGCTTCAGCAGGTCATCGAGGTCCGACATGGTTCTCCTGAAATATCGAATGTGCCCGGTGCTCCGGGTGGGACATAGGTCACTGTACTTGGCCGTACTGCATTACGGGCGGGGGTAGCTCACTGACGTCGCGACGGTCGAAACCAACGCCACGCCAGCTGTTGAACTAGCAGCGTCGCGACGCCCGCCAACAGCAGCCCGGCGACGTTCACGGACAACTGGATGAGCGCCGACGTCACCTCGGACCATGCGCCGACGGCTGATGCGAGCGCGATGGTGGCGAGCGCCGGAACAGTGGTGACCGAAATAAACACTCCGACTAGCGCAGCCGATTTAGCCGACGTCAACGACAGCACCCCGGCGCATCCGGCAAGTACCGCGATGATGAACGACCAGATGTCGGGCGCGATGATGAATTCGGTCAACGTCCCCGACGTCGCCTTGTCGAAGTCGACGCCACCAGCTAGGTACCCGATCAACCACAGCAGCCACGTCAGGACGCCGGCGACCAGGAAGCCGGCCAGCAATGCCCACGCGGCCCGCGGAATCAGTGCCCAGCGGCCGCGCACCAGAGCGACACAGATGGCGGCAATGGGGGCGAACTCTGGTCCGACGACCATCGCCCCGACGATCAGGATCGGCTGGTCGAGGTACCGACCGACGCTCGCGATGAGTGTCGCGAGGACCAGGAACGCGACGAATGCCACCGAGAATCGTGAATTACCTTGTGCGACTTCCTCAATGTGGTCCCACACGAGCGCATCGTCGGGGTTGCCGGGCGCCAACCGCTCGGCGTGATCGGCCGCGTCGGACAGTATGGCCAGCGGTTCCGACATCGTGATGGAGCCGCGTTCCTCGACGCCCATTTTCCGCAACGACGACAGCAGCGGGTTGGCGTTTTCACGGGCGACATCGAAGAACAGCATGCTCGACGCGCCGTCGCCTCGAACTCCGACGATGTTGGCGACGGTCGGATCATCGTCGATAACCGCCCGAGCGTCGTCGCACAACGCATGTGGTGCGACCACTCGAACACTCAGCATGAACTAGAACTTAGCGCCACCGACCCAGTAGCGACGTCGCATGCTCGGCGAGCGCGGCCTGGAAGAAGGGGCCAAAGCTGATCCGGCCGACACCGAGTGGGCCGAACGATGCCGGATCGTCGGTGCCGGGCAGCGCAATTGCGTTGACCGGCTTGGGGAGTTCGCTGGTGAGTCGACGCTGGACTTCTGGGTCATGGCGACCGACCGGGTACAGCGAGTCGGCTCCCGCGTCGGCGGCCTCAATGAGGCGAGCGATTGCGCGGTCGACGCGGTCGGACTCATCGCCGTCGGCGCGGATGAAGAGGTCGGTGCGCGCATTGATTACGACGTGGACGCCAGCGCCGTCGGCAGCCTTGCGCAGCTCTCCGACGAGGGCGGCATGCTCGGCGGACGTCCGCAGCCGGCGATTCTCGCTGTGCACGGTGTCCTCGATGTTGAGGCCGACCGCTCCGGCTTCGAGTAGCCCACCGATCAGACGCTCGGGGGACTGGGCGTAACCGGATTCGATATCGACGGAGATGGGTACGTCGACGGCACCGGTGATTTGAGTAATGCGTGCGAGCAATTCGTCGAAGGTAATCCCTTCGTTGTCGGGCTTGCCGATCGAATCCGACACCGGGTGGCTGCCGACAGTCAGGGCCGCGAACCCGGCATCGACGGCGAGTTTGGCCGACCAGGCGTCCCAGACGGTAGGCAGCACAACGGGATTGCCCGGCTGATGCAGGGCGAGGAGGGTATCGGCGCGGGAACTCAGATCGGTGGAAGTCATAGGACCTGACTACAGCAGTCCGACGGTCGCGTCCAGGGTTGGGTGCTCACAACTCCCGAATAAACTTGCCGGCCTCACTGACCGCCCGCTTCGACTCTGGCGTCAAATACGGGAACATTTGGAACACATGTCCTTGGTCGGGCCATTCTTGAAGCGCTGCATCACCACCGGCCGCAATCAGTTGGCGATACATTTCCCGTGCATCGTCGGCCATCACCTCGAGTCGACCCACCTGAATCAGCGTGCGCGGCAACGACATTCCTTCGACGAGCGGAATGATGGCGCGCGGGTCATCGGCTGCGCAACTGCCGGTGTACATCTGTAAGAAGCGTTGCGCCGCTTGGGCATTGATGTATGGATCACGCACCCCACCGCGTTCCCGGCGCACCGCGATCGAGAAACTGGGATCGAGCAGCGGTGAGAAAAGCACCATGCCCCCGGGTTGCTGCGTACCGGTGCGGTGGTTATCGGCAAGAAGGTCGAGAGCTAGGTGTCCGCCAGCGGAATCTCCTGCGACAACGATGTTTTCGGCACGATAGCCCGCGTCGAGGAGCCAGTGGTAGCCGCGGATCGTGTCGTCGCCGCCGGCGGGGAGCTGGTAGCGCGGCCCGAGTCGGTAGTCGAGGCTGAACGCGATCCGGTTGGTGCGCCGCGACAGTCGAGACACCAGGCCGCGATGCGTACGCGGCGAGCAGATCACGTAACCGCTGCCGTGTAGGTAGTAGATGATGCGCGCCGACGACGGATCGCGTGGGGTCGCAACATCCGGCCCGCGTACCCACTCGCCTCGAACATGACCGGATACGGTCTGGGTCGACGTCCCGCGCGGCACCGGACTCATGCCCACCAGCGTGGTGTTGAGCGCCGGACGCAGCGCGTTGAGCATCAGTTTAGGTGCGGGCGTGTAGTCGATGGCCCCCATCGCGCGGGGTGCGATCTGGGAAAGCGTCGAATTGAGGACGCGTGCGCGTCGCGAACCATGTGTCCGTAACCACTGGTCCTGCGCTGTATTCATTGACACAAAGTCACCATATGGTGTCAACGGGTGGTGCAGAGGTGGTTTCGCCAGGATTCCTCGGGCCGATCGTCGCAGGTCAGCCTATTCCCGACGTCGGGAACCAAATACTGATTTCTACAGATCAGTCCAGACGTGCGAAAATAATCGCAATGCTCGAACGAGCAGTGCTGCACGACAGATCTCGACCGGTCAGCACCGGTACGAGTCGGTGCACATCAGTCAGCAATGGCGCTGACCCGGACGTCGTCGTTAAGGGTTCTCGCAGACACGTATCCGGACGAATCCCAGTGGTTTTGAGATTGAAGTAGCGCAGTGTCGCGCACAAAGTAGTGAGGGGCGAAGATGAAGCAGGCTCCCGGCCCAATGGGGCTGTATGACCCGGCTAACGAGCATGACGCGTGTGGCGTCGCGTTTGTTGTGGATATGCACGGACGACGCAGTCGCGACATCGTCGAGAAGGCGATCACCGCGCTGGTCAACCTGGAACACCGTGGTGCCGCGGGTGCCGAACCCAACACGGGCGACGGCGCGGGCATCCTCATCCAGGTTCCCGACCGGTTCCTGCGTGACGTCGTTGACTTCACTCTCCCCGAAGAAGGCGCCTACGCCACCGGTATCGCGTTCCTGCCGCAGGGCAAGGCTGATGCGACCAGTGCTGTCGAGGGCGTCGACAAGATTGTCGAGGCCGAGGGCCTGACGGTTCTCGGCTGGCGGGACGTTCCGATCGACGATTCGTCGCTCGGTGCGCTCGCGCGCGACGCGATGCCGACCTTCAAGCAGATCTTCATCGGCGGTGCCAGTGGCATCGAGCTCGAGCGTGCGGCGTACGTCGTGCGCAAGCGGGTCGAACACGAACTGGGCAACAAGGGCGCCGGCGTCGGCGCCCAGGCGTCGGAGACGGTGTACTTCCCGAGCCTGTCGGGGCGCACCTTTGTCTTCAAGGGCATGTTGACCACGCCGCAGCTGCGCGGCTTCTACGTCGACCTGCAGGACGATCGAGTCGAGTCGGCTCTCGGCCTGGTGCACTCGCGCTTCTCCACCAATACCTTCCCCAGCTGGCCGCTTGCTCACCCGTACCGTCGCGTCGCCCACAACGGTGAAATCAACACCGTCAACGGCAACGAAAACTGGATGCGTGCCCGCGAAGCGCTCATGGATACGTCGATGTTCGCTTCGCCGTCGACCCCGGCTGCCTCGGTCGGCGAGAAACTGTTCCCGATTGTCACCCCCGGAGCGTCGGACACCGCTCGCTTCGACGAGACCCTCGAATTGCTGCACCTTGCCGGGCGCCCGCTGCCGCATGCCGTGCTGATGATGATCCCGGAAGCGTGGGAACGTCATGAGTCGATGAAGCCGGAGCACCGCGCGTTCTACGAGTACCACTCGGCACTCATGGAGGCGTGGGACGGACCGGCGTCGGTGTGTTTCACCGACGGCGACGTCATCGGCGCGGTCTTGGACCGCAACGGCCTCCGCCCGTCGCGCATCTGGGTTACCAAGGACGGCCTGGTTGTGCTCGGTTCCGAGGTCGGCGTCCTTGACATCGATCACGCCGACGTCGTGCAGAAGCTACGCCTGCAGCCGGGACGCATGTTCCTCGTCGACACGGTCGCCGGCCGCATCGTCGACGATGTTGAGATCAAAGATCAGCTCGCCGCGGAGCTGCCGTACGAGCAGTGGCTCGCCGAGAACCAGATCGGCCTTGCCGATCTGCCGGCACCGCCGCACCGGCACATGCCGCACGATCGAGTTGCCTTGCGCCAGCAGCTGTTTGGCTACTCGACCGAGGACCTCAATCTGCTGATGGCGCCGATGGCGCAATCGGGCGCCGAGGCGATTGGCTCGATGGGTACCGACACGCCGATCGCTGTGCTGTCGGCACGTCCGCGAATGCTGTTCGACTATTTCCAACAGTTGTTCGCTCAGGTCACCAACCCGCCGCTGGACGCGATCCGCGAGGAGGTCGTCACCAGCCTCGGCATCCGCCTTGGTGCTGAAGGCGACCTGCTACACCCCGGACCGGATTCCTGCCGCCAGATTGTTGGCGCATCGCCGATCATCGACAACGACGACTTGGCTCGACTCGTCGAGATCGACGTCGACAAGTTCCCGGAGTTCCGCCCGGTGCAGTTGCGCGGCCTGTACCCGGTAGCCGAAGGTGGCGCCGGCCTGGCCAAGGCTCTCGACGAGGTGCGCGCCGAGGCATCGGCCGCTATCGCCGAGGGTGCTCGCATCATCATCCTGAGCGACCGTGAATCGGATGCGACGCTCGCACCCATCCCGTCGCTGCTGCTCACCGCAGCTGTTCACCACCACCTGGTCCGTGAGAAGGCCCGCCGCAACGTGAGCTTGATCGTCGAGAGCGGCGAGGCTCGCGAGGTACACCACATGGCGACGCTCGTCGGCTTTGGTGCGGCGGCGATTAACCCGTACATGGCCTTCGAGACCATCGAGGACATGATCGAACGCGGTGGGCTCGATACCGGCGCCGACGCAGCCGACACCGCCGCCGCGTTCGCCAAGGCCCGCGCCAACTACATCAAGGCTGCCGGTAAGGGTGTGCTGAAGGTGATGAGCAAGATGGGTATTTCAACCATCGGCTCCTACACCGGCGCCCAGCTGTTCCAGGTCATCGGCCTGTCGCAGCAGGTCACCGACGAGTTCTTTAGCGGTCTGCGCAGCCAGCTCGGCGGCATCGGACTCGACGAGATTGCCGCCGACGTCGCGAAGCGTCACCACGTCGCATTCAGCGATCGTCCGAGCGAGCGCGCACACCGCGAGCTTGAGATCAGTGGCGAGTACCAGTGGCGTCGGGAAGGTGAATACCACCTGTTCAACCCGGACACGGTGTTCAAGCTGCAGCACTCCACCCGCACCGGTCAGTACTCGGTGTTCAAGGAGTACACCAAGCTCGTCGACGACCAGTCGCGTCGCATGGCGTCGCTGCGCGGCCTCTTCGACTTCAACTTCGGTGACCGCGACCCGATTCCGATCGACAAGGTGGAACCGGTCACCGAGATCGTCAAGCGATTCTCCACCGGCGCAATGAGTTACGGCTCGATCTCCGCGGAGGCGCACGAGACGCTCGCGATTGCGATGAACCGTCTCGGTGGTCGCTCGAATTCGGGTGAAGGCGGCGAAGATACGCGCCGCTTCCACCATGACGAGAACGGCGATTGGCGTCGCAGTGCGATCAAGCAGGTTGCCTCGGGACGTTTCGGCGTCACGTCGCACTACCTGAGCAACTGCACCGACATCCAAATCAAGATGGCGCAGGGCGCCAAGCCCGGTGAAGGTGGCCAGCTGCCGCCGCACAAGGTGTACCCGTGGGTGGCCGAAGTGCGTGGCTCGACGCCGGGCGTCGGCCTGATTTCCCCGCCGCCGCACCACGACATCTACTCGATTGAGGACCTGGCTCAGCTGATCCACGACCTCAAGAATGCGAACCCCAAGGCTCGCATTCACGTGAAGCTGGTGTCGGAGATTGGCGTTGGCACGGTTGCCGCGGGCGTCTCGAAGGCACACGCCGACGTGGTGTTGATTTCCGGCCACGACGGTGGCACCGGTGCAACGCCGCTGACGTCGCTCAAGCACGCGGGAGCTCCCTGGGAGCTCGGCTTGGCCGAGACTCAGCAGACGCTGCTGCTCAACGGTCTGCGTGACCGCATTGTGGTTCAGGTCGACGGTCAGTTGAAGACCGGCCGCGACGTGGTGATCGCCGCACTGCTCGGTGGCGAAGAGTTCGGATTCGCCACCGCGCCGCTGGTGGTTTCGGGCTGCATCATGATGCGCGTGTGTCACCTCGACACCTGCCCGGTTGGTGTTGCAACGCAAAACCCGCTGCTCCGTGAGCGGTTCGCAGGCAAGCCGGAGTTCGTCGAGAACTTCTTCCTCTTCATTGCCGAGGAAGTACGAGAACTGTTGGCACGCTTGGGCTTCCGTACTCTACAAGAGGCCGTTGGCCATGTTGAAGCGTTGGATACCGCGAAGGCACTTAAGCACTGGAGCTCGGCTAAGGCCGGCAAGCTGGACCTGTCGCCGATCCTGGCCTTCCCGGATTCGCCGTTCATGAACCAGGATCTCTACAACTCCGGCACCCAGGACCACGGTCTGGACAAGGCGCTCGACAATGAGTTGATCGCCAAGGCCCGCGACGCTATCGACACGCAGACGCCGATCGCGTTCTCGTCGAAGATCACCAACGTGAACCGCACCGTCGGAACGATGCTCGGTCACGAAGTCACCAAAGCCTATGGCGCAGCGGGACTTCCGGACGGCACCATCCGCATCGACTTCACTGGTTCGGCGGGCAACAGTTTCGGTGCGTTTGTGCCCAAGGGCATCTCGCTCCGACTCGAAGGCGACGCCAACGACTTCGTCGGTAAGGGACTGTCGGGTGGACGGATCGTCGTCCGACCGGCCGCCAAGACCGCGGAAGGCTTTGTCGCAGAAGACAACATCATTGCGGGCAACGTGATTGGGTTCGGTGCGACCGCCGGTCAGATCTTCCTGCGCGGCGTCGTCGGAGAGCGATTCTGTGTCCGAAACTCCGGTGTGACCGCCGTTGTCGAAGGCGTCGGTGATCACGGCTGTGAGTACATGACCGGTGGTCGGGTTGTGGTGCTCGGTGAGACCGGCCGCAACTTCGCGGCCGGTATGTCCGGTGGCGTCGCGTACGTCTACGACCCCGCGGGCAACCTCAGCAGCAACCTTAACCGTGAACTCGTCGACATCGAGGAGCTCGATGGCGAGGACATCACGTTCCTGCGCGACATCATCGGCGAGCATCGCAACGAGACCGACTCTCCGGTTGCCGCCGCGATCCTCGCGGACTTCGATGCTGCATCGTTCGCGAAGGTAATGCCACGCGACTACAAGCGAGTTCTTCTGGCGATCGAGGCCGCCGAGCGCGACGGCCGCGACGTCAACGACGCGATCATGGAGGCAGCTCATGGCTGACGCACGCGGATTCCTCAAGCACACCGACCGGGAGCTTCCCGATCGTCGTCCCGTCGACCTCCGGTTGATGGATTGGAAAGAGGTCTACACCGACTTCGAGCATTCGACGCTGCAGACCCAGGCGAGCCGCTGTATGGACTGCGGTATCCCGTTCTGCCACAACGGTTGTCCGCTAGGAAATCTCATTCCCGAGTGGAATGACCTGGTGTACAAGGATCGTTGGGCCGACGGCATCGAGCGGTTGCATGCGACGAACAACTTCCCGGAGTTCACCGGTCGACTGTGCCCGGCACCGTGCGAAGCCTCGTGCGTGCTCGGCATCAACCAACCGGCCGTCACCATCAAGCAGGTTGAGGTCGAGCTCATCGACAACGCCTTCGACAATGGCTGGGTAGCCCCGGTGCTGCCGTCGGAGAAGACCGGTAAGAAGGTAGCCGTCGTGGGATCTGGTCCCGCGGGATTGGCTGCGGCACAGCAACTTACGCGCGCCGGCCACGACGTCACCGTGTTCGAGCGGGCGGACCGCATCGGCGGCCTGCTTCGTTACGGCATCCCCGAGTTCAAGATGGAAAAGCGCCACATCGACCGCCGCCTGGAGCAGATGGAAGCCGAGGGCACAACCTTCCGCGCGGGCGTCAACGTCGGCGTCGACGTCACGGTTGAGCAGTTACGCGGCGACTTCGATGCGGTGATCCTGGCCAACGGTTCGACCATCGGCCGTGACTTGCCGGTGGAAGGCCGTGAGTTTGACGGTGTTCACCAGGCGATGGAGTTCCTGCCGCAGGCTAACCGCGTGCAGCTGGGCGACACGGTCGAGGGGCAAATCACCGCGAAGGGCAAGAAGGTTGTCATCATCGGCGGTGGCGACACCGGCGCCGACTGCCTCGGTACGTCGCTGCGTCAGGGCGCCGAGATTGTCCACCAGTTCGAGATCATGCCGAAGCCGCCGACCGAGCGTGCCGAGTCCACCCCGTGGCCCACTTACCCGCTGATGTACCGCGTGTCTTCGGCGCACGAAGAGGGCGGCGAGCGGGTCTTCTCGGTCAACACCGAGAAGTTCCTCGGCGAGAACGGCAAGGTCACCGGCCTGCGTGCGCACGAGGTCGAGATGGTCAACGGTCGTTTCGAAAAGGTCGAAGGCTCCGACTTCGACCTTGAGGCTGACCTCGTTCTGTTCGCGATGGGCTTCGTCGGACCTGAGCGCGGCGACCTCCTCGACAAGCTGGGCGTCGAGTATGACGCTCGCGGCAACATCAAGCGCAACGACTCGTTCGAGTCGACCGTTCCCGGTGTGTTTGTCGCCGGCGACGCGGGTCGTGGACAGTCGCTGATCGTGTGGGCGATTGCCGAAGGTCGTTCGGCGGCAGCCGCGGCTGACCGGTTCCTGACCGGCTCGACGGACCTGCCCGCGCCGATCGTTCCGACGATGGTTGCTCAGCGCTGACAATTCTTTAACCTGCGGAAACTGGTTCCCCCTGCGTGCGCTCACGCAGGGGGAACCAGTTTTTGCAGGGGGAGGCAGTTGGCTGCTCGCACGCACCGATCTCCGATACTGCCATTGACAAATGTCACCATTGGGTGATGGCATTGTGATGCACCTCGCAGCGTTATGCGAACCCTCGTCGGAGGAGATCACATGTCCGTTCAACAAATGTCGGCCCGGCCCGCAGAGACTCGGCTACCTCGGATCCCGATGATCCGTGATGCTGCGCTCTACGGCTTGAACTATCGGCACGGGTGGCTGGCACGAATCGAAGGACGCGACTTCACGCGCTTCCGCACCGGGAATCGCTCGGTCGTTTCAATCGGAGACCCAGAACTCATCGACCAGGTTCTGCATGGGGACCGGCTGAGCTATCACAAGTCGTTCGAATATGAATTGCTGCGGTCGTTGCTTGGTATCAGTCTCTTCACCGACGAGGAAGACTCGTGGGAGCGGCATCGCTCGATGCTCTCGCCCATGTTCAGTAAACGCCACCTCAATGGCCTCGTCGATCTGATGATCGAGCCGATCGGCGCCCTGTGTGACTCCTTCGACGCCCGGGCCGACCGCGATCGGTTCGAGATTGAGATGTCCGGCGAAATGGTTAAGCTCACGCTCAACGTCGTCGGAAACTCCTTGTTCAGCAAGGGATTCGGGCCGATTGCGGAGAGTATTGCCCCGCAGGTGACAGGCGGGCTCCGATTCGCCGAGCGGAGCATTCGAGTCTTCTTCATCTATTCGCCGCCCCCGAAGGTGTGGCGCGCATTGGCGCGGACGGCATTTACGCCGTTGCCGCTGCCACCGCCGTTCAGGTCGGTTCAGGCTACGGCGAAGCACCTCGACGAAGCGGTCTGGGGCGTGATCGACGATCGTCGCAGCCATCCGAACGACAGCCCAGATCTACTGAACCACCTACTCAACGCATCCGACGACGACGGCAGCCTGAGCTTGAAGCGAGTGCGCGACGAATCGTTGACGTTCATGCTCGCCGGACATGAAACGACTGCGAATGCGCTGACCTGGATGTGGTACCTCCTAGCGATCAATCCCCATGTGCGCCAACGGATGTACGACGAGGTGGATACCGTTCTGCAGGGTCGTACGCCGACCGCTGACGACTTGGCGGACCTGCCCTATACGACGGCCGCTTTCCTTGAGGCCATGCGATACTTTTCGCCCGCGTGGCTGCTTCCGCGGTTAGCGATCAAGGACACCACCCTGGGCGGGCATCGAATCAAGAAGAACACGACCGTGATCATTCCGGTTCACCAGGTGCACCATGACCCGCGGTGGTGGTCGAACCCGCAGGACTACGACCCGACCAGATTCTTGCCCGGTGCCGGAAAGGGTCGTCCCCGTTCGGCTTATTTACCATTCGGCGGCGGTCGGCGGATCTGTATCGGCCAGGGCTTCGCGACGATGGAATCGGTACTCATCACCGCAATGCTGGCACAGCGTTACGAGTTCGATCTGGTGCCCGATCACCCGGTGGAACCCGAAGGGACGCTGACACTTCGGCCCAAATACGGAATGAAAATGATTGCCCGACGACGCGAGGTGACGAAGTGAGCCGCACGAAACTGAAAGATGCAGTAGTTGTCGTGACCGGGGCGGGCAGCGGGATCGGCGCGGCGACAGCCAAGCGGTTCGCCGGTGCCGGCGCAGTCGTCGTCGCGGCCGATATCGATGGTGACGCAGCTGAGCACACTGCTGCCGAGTGCCGAGATGCGGGTACCCGGGCCGCGGCCTATCAGTGCGATGTCGCAGACCCAGATTCGCTTGCGCGGCTACATGATTCGGTGACCGCCGAGGTGGGTGTGGTCAACGTGTTGGTGAACAATGCCGGGGTGGGTGTTGGCGGGGACTTCCTCGACAACAGCGCAGACGACTGGACGTGGCTACGGTCGATCAATCTGGATGCCGTCGTGAATGGCTGTCGAATCTTCGGTCGAGACATGGTGGACCGACGGTCCGGACACATCGTCAATATCGCTTCGGGCGCCGGCTATCTGCCCAATCGCAGGATGGCCATCTACTGTGCGTCGAAGGCCGGGGTCGTCATGTTCTCCCGCTGCCTACGCGCCGACTGGGCGTCGAGCAAGGTCGGGGTGTCGGTGATCTGTCCCGGCGTCATCAACACACCGATTCTGCATAACACCCGGTTGCGCGGGCGCGCGGTCGACGAGAAGTCCCGACTCGATTGGATCTTCCGGCACAGTCATTCACCCGACACGGTCGCGAAGGCCGTTTCCGGTGCGGTTGAACACAATCGAGCGATGGTGTCGGTGGGACTTGAAACGCAGATCGGCTATCACGCCTTGCGGTTGGCGCCCGTATTCAACGGGGCGGTGGCGCGAGCATGACCGTGACCGTCAATCGGGATCAAGCCGCCGGCAAGGCACCTGCAGCGCGCCTGAGCCGCCGACCGAAGCCGCAACTCGAGAAGTCTCGAGAAGTGCGGGTTGGCCGGTTCCACACACGAGTGATCGAAGGCGCCGGGACCGGGCCGACGGCGCTGATGTTGCATGGATTCTCGGATTCGGCCGACTGCTGGCGTCCGGTCATGGCAGATCTGGTGACCGCGGGACATCGTACGGTAGCCCTTGACCTGCCGAACTTCGGTCGCGCCGGTCGCGTTGATCCGGTGGGGAACTACGTGCCGATGCTCGACGAGTTCGTGGCCGCAGCGATCGATGCCTGGGACGACGGAAATGGTGTTGTGCTGGTGGGGAACTCGCTCGGTGCGCTGCTGGTGCTGCGCGCCCAGGCGCGTGACCCACGGGTGCTCGCCACCGTTGCGATCGGCCCCGTCGGCGTGCGGCCGGTGTTGTGGCACAGCGTACTTCGGGGGATTCGGCCAGTCCTGCGGCCGTTTCTGCAACCGTCGGTGCCGACGGTGTTGCATGGCACCGTCGCCGGACCGCGAGCGATAACCGACGCCTTCGCACTTGCTGTCGCGCGGGGACGGCTCAGTGAGCAGGCCAAAGCCGAGTACGGATCGCACTGGGGGCCAGGGGATCTGCGACGCCAATTGGCGATGGGCGACCGAGTACTGGACGAACTCGGGGCAAACGACCTCATCCCGTGGGCCGCGCTCCAGGCACCGACGACACTGGTTTGGGGCGACCACGATTGGATCGCTCCGGCGCCGCGACATAACCGTCTACCGGTCGGCGCGACCGAATACATAACTGTCCGAATACTTTCCGGCACGGGGCATTGCCCCCAATACGACCGACCGCGGGCGATCTTTGAAATCATTTCGTCGACCTTCGATGAACTGGTAACCCACGATTCGACGGAGGATGACCACTCATGACCGTTGTCAGCGATACCGCGCCGAACGACGCTCCGCAGAATACGGACCCCGACGAGACCAAACACCACGAAGTTGTGGTGGTCGGAGCCGGATTCAGCGGTATCGGCACCGCGATCAAGTTGAAGGAAGCGGGGTTTCACGATTTTGTCGTCATCGACGAGGCTGACGGCCCCGGCGGCACGTGGCACTGGAACACGTATCCGGGAGTGGCCGTGGACATTCCGTCGTTCAGCTATCAATTCTCTTTCGAACAACGCCCAACCTGGTCCCGCTCGTACGCGCCCGGCACTGAGCTGAAAGCATATGCGGCGCATTGTGTTTCGAAGTACGGCGTAACTGAACACCTGCGTCTGCGGACCACCGTTGAGAGTGCTCGATGGGATGAAGACATCGAAACGTGGTGGATATCCACCTCGAAGGGACTGATCACCGCGCGTCACCTGATCAGTGCCAACGGAATTCTCGTCCGGCCGAACATGCCGGACATCGCCGGAGTGGAAGACTTCGCCGGACTCACGATGCACACCTCGCGGTGGGATCACGACGTTGACCTGCGCGGAAAGCGGGTCGGCATCATTGGGACGGGTGCGTCGGCAGTACAGGTGATTCCGACGATTGCATCTCAGGTGCGCGACCTCACCGTATTTCAGCGAACACCAATCTGGTGCATGCCCAAACCGGACTTTCCGCTGGTCGGCCCTCTCCGATGGTCGCTGGGCCGACTGCCGGGTGCCCTCGACATAGTTCGATTGGTGAGCCAACTGTTCGTGGAAGCTACGTTCCCGATCCCGGCGCATTTCGATCGGCTGATCCGGGTGCGGCCAGGTGCCGAGCGGCTCGCGCTGGCGTATCTGAAGTCGCAGGTGCGCGACCCCGAGACCCGGGAGAAACTGACGCCGCGGTACGGGCTGGGCTGCAAGCGCCCAAGCTTTCACAACTCGTACCTGTCGACGTTCAACCGCGAGAATGTCAGCCTCGTCACCGATCGAATTGACCACATCGACGCGGGCGGTGTCGTCACCGGAACCGACGATCGCCATGATCTCGACGTGTTGATTCTCGCGACCGGATTCAAGGTGATGGATCCCGACAACATGCCGACCTATGACCTCGCGGGTGAAGAAGGGCTATTGCTCTCGAAATGGTGGAGCGAGAACCGCCTGCAGGCGTACGAGGGAATTTCAATCCCGCGGTTTCCGAACTTCTTCTCCGTCTTCGGTCCGTACGGATACAACGGGTCGTCGTACTTCGCACTCATCGAGGCGCAAGCAACACACATCGTCCGGGTGCTCAAACATGCGCGGCGAGTGGGAGCCAACCGAGTGGCGGTAACGCAGGAGGCCAATGATCGGTTCCTGGAGGAGATGTTGCGGCGGCGCAAGCACCAGATCTTCTGGCAGGAGTCATGTGCGAACGCGAATAGCTACTACTTCGACAAGAACGGCGACGTACCCCTGAGACCGACGACGACACTCGAGTCGGCGATCCGCAGTCGACGTTTCCCGCTGAGCGACTATGACTTCCGGACCGCGAACAGGTCGCAGTCGCATGTGGTTCGGCTTACTCCCTAGCGATAGGCTCGAACGATGAAAACGCCACACGTTCCCGCGGTGGTCAATCGTGGTTCGCCGGGCGCGCAGACCGCGCGCAATCAGCTTGACTGGCTGATATCGGCGGCGCACCGCAATCCGGCGGCGCAACGCCTGTTGTCCCGGGATCGGCTGGAATCGCTTGCCGCACAACTCATCGACGCCGTCGCCGCGCCGGGCGAAACCGGTCCGGATGACGGCTCGGACGAGTTTCAGGTGGATGAGCTTGCGCACCGCGCGGGTACGACGACCCGCAACGTGCGCCTCTATCGCGCGCGGGGGCTGCTCCCCGAGCCCCGCCGTGCGGGTCGGCGTGCGCTCTTCAACGAGACCCACGTGGTGCGCCTGAAACTCATTCTTTCGCTGCTCGAGCGCGGCTACACCTTGGCGCACGTCGATGAGATGTTGACCGCATGGGAGGAGGGACGCGACCTCGGCGACATCCTCGGGGTCGAGTCTGCCCTGGTCGGCACCTCCTGGAATCCGGAGACACCCGAGATCATGCCGATGTCGGCGGTCGTCGAACTAGTGGGAAGTCGGGCCGCCGTCGATACCCTTGTCGAACATCGACTCGCTGAGGTGATCGACGCTAAATCCGTCACGATCAAGCGTCCCAACCTGATTCGCGCCTTTCACACGGCGATCAGGTACGGCGTCGGCATCGACACCTTGCTCGCGCTGCACGACGATTGTGCGGCGCACGTCAACGCTCTTGCCGCGCTGCTCGTCCAAGCCGGTGCCGATCACGCGAAGACAGTCATCGACGTCGACTCCCTGCGACGCGGAGAGACAGATGAGGCGGACATGTCGACGATGTTCGTCGAGTTCCGCCGCACCGCGATGAATTCGGTGATGACCGATTTGGCCGACGCTGTCGATCGCGAGATCAAGACGGTGTTGGCTGACTACCTGGACAGCTATTTCCGGAGCGCATCACCTATCGCCCGGACCTGATCAGACCGCCCGACGGTTGGCTGATGTGCTCAGTTGAATTTAGTATGAGCTGACACATCATCTGCGGCGTACTCAAAACACGCCCGGGAGGAGACAATCGTGGCTGTGCGACGCGTGATTGTGGCCCTACTTGCCTTCATCAGTGCGGTAGCCGGTGCGCTCGTCGTGCCGACCGTCGGGCAGGCAGCTCCGAGTTCGTGCCCGAAACTCTATGTGCTGGCAGTCCCGGGTACCTGGGCGAGTGGACCCGGAATTCTGAGTGGAGTCACGAGCAACCTTGGACCCGAGACGCAGGTCAAGTACGTCGGCTACAACGCGACGGCCTTCCCATGGGAAAACGGTGGCGCGATCTACGGCCAGTCAAAGGCGCAAGCTGCGGCCAACACCAAGGGCCTCGCCCGGAAAATGTTGGCGCGGTGTCCCGGTACCAAGATCGCACTGACCGGCTACAGCCAGGGCGCGGACGCTGCTGGCGACGTCGCGTCCGAAATTGGCACGGGTACCAGTGAAATCCGGCCGAGCCAATTCGCCGGGGCGGTGTTCCTGTCGGATCCGCGACGGTCACGCCGTGACGCTCTTGTCGGTCCCGCGCTGTCGGGGCAGGGAAGCGGCGGTCCGCGCGTCAACGGCTTCGGTTGGGTGAGCAATCGGTCGTTCACGATCTGCCACCCCAACGACCTGTACTGCAACGTCCCCAAGGACTACTACATCACCCGCATCATCGGGTACCTGGCGGAAACCAGCGACCCTACACCGAGCCAGTTCGCGCAGTACCAGGCGGAAGCGGGCGCGATCTTTGTCGATCTGATGACCCGAGGTGGCCTTGGAGCGATCGGCGGCGAGTTGAGCAACGCCAAGGCACGCGATCAGATCATTCAGTTCAACCGGTTCCTATACTCGGGCGCCCATTCGGACTATTCGACTTTCCAAGTAAAGCCCGGTGTCACCGCCGTGGCATGGGCGCATAACTACCTGGCCCGACTAAGCTAATACCCGCGTAACGGACATCGCGCAACCGGCGATACACCCGGTGGAACTAATCAACAAGAATGCCCTGGGAGTGGTTGGGATGAGGATGGCGGGAGCACCTCAAGGTCATCGGAAGACCGTGTCGTTGGCGACGCTGGCCGCGGGTCGATTACGTCGCCCCCGCGTCGCCCGCATGTTTCCCGAGGACGGCGAACGCCTGATCACGTCCGACGAATTCAAGCGACTGCATCTGTAGTCAAGCCTGAGTCCTATGGCTCCTCGACCGTCACTGTCGCTTGGTGACCAGCAAACTCGACGGTGTCTCCGGCCACTAGTTGTCGTCCCCGCCTCATCTCGACGTCGCCGTTGACTCGGACCAGTCCGTCGGCAATTGCCCCTTTGGCATCGGCGCCGGAGTCGATCAGGTTTGCCAACTTGAGGAATTGCCCGAGTCGGATTGACCCTTCTCGGATCTCTACTTCGCTCACCTGCGTCATTCTAGTGATAGATGACGCCCGGTCGAGTCAGGGCGCGGACTACGGTGACAGTCATGGCTACCCTGACGCCGCCGCGTCGTACCAAAGATGCGAACTCTCGCTCTCACAATCTGATTGAGCACATTCGCAGTCCGCGCGGGTTTGGCCATAACGCACCCAAGGTGGCCGCGACGATCGCGGGCGTCATCGCGGGACTGTCGTTGCTGTCGAGCGTCTTTCCGCCGTTTCGTCACCTAATTCACGTACCACGCGACTTTGTCGACAGCTTCATTATTTCGTTGCCCGACACCAGCTTCGCCTGGGCCTTTGTGCTGGCGATGGTGGCGATCGCGCTTGGCCGTCGCAAGCGCCTTGCCTGGTGGATCAGCATTGGCTATCTTCTGCTGTTTGTCGTTTCCAACGTGATCTATCTGTTTGATCCGGTCGCATCGAAGTACGGCGTCGACGACGCTGAGCGTCTCAGCATCATGATCGGCGTCGGCATCGACGTTATCGCGATCGTGTATCTGGCGCTCACCTACCGCCAGTTCTATACCAAGGTTCGACGCGGTGCGGCGTTGGCGGCGCTCGGAGTACTGGTGGCCGGATTGTCGGTAGCGACGCTCGTGGGCTGGGGCCTAGTGCTCCTGGTGCCGGGCTCGCTACAGCCGGGCGAGCGGTTCAACTACGCGGTCAACCGTGTCGTGGCATTCAGTTCGATTGATCCGCGAACATTCGACGGACACCACACGATTGCGCCGATCAACGGACTGCTGGGACTGCTGGGTGCCCTGGCGCTGATGGCCGCGGCGGTGGTGCTGTTGCGTTCGCAGCGGTTGAAGTCGCTGATGACGGCCGACGACGAGCGACTCGTCCGAGCGCTGGTGACAACATTCAACGACGATGACTCGCTCGCCTACTTCTCCACCCGACGGGACAAGGCGGTGGTGTTCTCGGCGGACGGACGTGCGGGGATCACCTACCGCGTTGAACTGAGTGTTGGTGTGGCAGGCGGTGATCCGATCGGCGATCCTGCGGCATGGCCAGCCGCGATCGAAGCTTTCCTCACCCTCTGCGAACGCTACGGCTGGCATCCCGCCGCGATGGGCGCGAGTTCGCGCGGCGCCGCGGCCTACCATGCCGCCGGTTTCGGAAGCCTGTCTATCGGCGACGAGGCGATCCTCCGCACTCGAACGTTTAGCCTGAATGGTCCGGCGATGAAGGGGGTTCGCCAAGCCGTCACGCGCGCCAAGCGCTCAGGGGTGGGTGTCCGTATTCGACGGCACTCCGAATTGTCGGAGGCGGAACTCGCGGAAATGACCGCGCGCGCCGACGGATGGCGCGACACCGACTCCGAACGTGGCTTCGCGATGGCACTTGGCCGTCTCGGCGATCCGCAGGACGGCGATTGTCTGCTGGTCGAAGCGGTGTACGGGCTGGAGTCCGACACTCCCAAAGTCGTTGGCATGCTGTCGTTTGTGCCGTGGGGCAAGACCGGTGTCTCGCTTGATGTGATGCGTCGCGACCGCGAGTCGGTGAACGGCATCGTCGAGTTGATGGTTAGCGAACTCGCACGGAACTCCGAAGACCTTGGTATTACCGAGATTTCACTGAATTTCGCGACGTTCCGCGCGTTCTTCGAGGAGGGTAATCAGGTTGGTGCGGGCCCGGTCATGCGACTGTCGTACTCGGTGCTGATGTTCGGATCCAAGTTCTTTCAGATGGAGTCGCTGTACAAGTCGAATGCGAAATATCTCCCCGAATGGGTGCCGCGCTACCTGTGTTTTGAAGACTCGCGGATGATCCCGCGCGTCGGCCTGGCATCGGTAATCACCGAAGGCTTTGTGACGATTCCGAGGTTCGGTCGCCGACGTCAGTTTGTTGCTGGTGAGCCCGCGGTTCCGGCGGGGATCGACCTCGACGCGCATCTTGCGGAGTTGGCCTCCGAACGCGCCAGCGGACACGATCAATCCCGACGGCCAGAGCAGGTCCGGGTCCGTCTTGCGAAGTTGCAGGCGTTGCGCGACAACGGTATTGACCCGTACCCGGTGGCCGAGCAACCGTCGCATACGATCGCCGACGCCATTGGTGCGCCGGGCGGAACACCGGTATCGGTCTCCGGTCGGGTTACCCGCATTCGCGACTTTGGCGGGGTGGTCTTCGCCGATGTCCACGACTGGTCCGAGACCGCGCAGCTGGTCTTCGATGCGGCCCGAGTCGACGCCGATGCCCTCGACTTCGCTGCGACGGTCGACCTCGGCGACCTAATCTCGGTTACCGGCACGATGGGCGCCAGCAAGTCCGGTGCGACGTCGGTCATGGCGACGTCGTGGCGGATGGTCGGTAAGTGCCTGCATCCATTGCCGGACAAGTGGAGTGGCCTCACCGACCCCGAAGCGCGGGTGCGCCAACGCTACGTCGACTTGGCGATCAGTGCCGACAGTCGACGGCTGCTCAAGACGCGGAGCACCGTGGTCCGTGCACTCCGCGACTTCCTTGACGATCGCGACTTCATCGAGGTGGAAACGCCTATCCTGCAACGGATTCACGGTGGCGCCAACGCGACGCCGTTCCAGACGCACATCAATGCGTACAACCTCGACCTGTACTTGCGCATCGCGCCGGAGCTCTACCTGAAGCGGCTGTGTGTTGGCGGCGTGGAGCGCGTGTTCGAGATCGGTCGTAACTTCCGTAACGAGGGAGTCGACTTCAGTCACAACCCGGAGTTCACCTCGCTGGAGGCGTACGAGGCACACAGTGACTACCGCAAGATGCTTGATCTCACGCGCAACATGATTCAAGCTGCGGCAACGGCAGTTCATGGCTCACCAAAGATTGTGCGTACCAACGACTCTGGTGTGCAGGAGTGGATCGATATTGCTGGCGACTGGCCGGTGCGGTCAGTCTTCGATGTGGTCAGCGAAGGGGTCGGAAGCATTGTTACTCCAGACACCGACGTAGCGGAGCTACGCAAACTCGCGGCCGGCTCGAACGTAGCTATACGGCCGAAATGGGATGCCGGACAGATTGTTTCGGAACTATACGAGCATTTTGGCGAGGCATTGACCACCACTCCGACGTTTTACATCGACTTCCCGTCGTCGGTCTCCCCACTGACCCGACCGCATCGGAGCATTCCGGGGGTATCCGAACGGTGGGACCTGGTTGCGTGGGGCGTTGAATTGGGAACGGCCTACACCGAATTGACCGACCCGGTGGAACAGCGCAAGCGCCTCACCGCACAGTCGTTGCTGGCTGCTGGCGGTGATCCGGAAGCGATGGAAGTCGACGAAGACTTCTTGCAGGCACTGGAGTATGCGATGCCGCCGACCGGTGGCCTCGGCCTCGGCGTCGACCGAATCGCGATGTTGATTACCGGGCAGTCGATACGCGAAAGCCTGGCTTTCCCCCTTGTTAAGCCGACCTGAGTCAGACAACCTGATGGGTGCAAATATGACAGACAACCGAATTGTCGAGTTCCGCCGTGGGCCATATCGCTTCGACGTCGTCGACACCGGGCCACTCGACGGTCCGATTGCCATTCTGCTGCACGGCTTTCCGCAGTCACCGGCGTCGTGGACCAAAGTTGCGGCACTGCTCAACGAACGCGGTATCCGCACTCTCGCCCCGATGCAGCGCGGGTACGCGGTCGACGCTCGGCCGCGCTGGCGCTGGCAATACCGCAGCTCGCAGCTCTTCGCCGACATCGACCAACTCATCGCGACCGTCGGCTCCGACGTTCACGTTGTCGGGCATGACTGGGGCGCGCATGTGGCATGGGGTGTCGCTGGAACCAATCCGGCGGTTCGGTCGGTCACAGCTGTTTCGGTTCCCCATTCGGCGGCGTTCGTCCGGTCATGGTTTACCAGCAATCAGCTGCTGAAGTCCTGGTATATGTTCGCGATCCAAATCCCACTGCTGGCCGACATGCTGCCACGGCTGAGTCGTCGGCGATTCGACGCCGGACTACGCAGCGGTGGCATGACCGACGAGATGATCGAATCAGTCAACCGCGACGTGATCGATACGGGTGGTTTTACCGGGGCTCTCAACTGGTACCGGGGTATGCCGTTTGCCAGTCCGTCGGCGATCCGTCGAATCAAGATTCCGACCGCCTACGTGTGGAGTGACCGCGACATCGCACTCGGACCGGTTGGCGCACGTCTCACCGAGCGATACGTGGATGGCCCGTACCGGTTCGAGGTGTTCGAAGGTGTATCGCACTGGATCCCCGACGAACGTCCGGTCGAGCTGGCGGCCGTCATCGGCGAGACGATTGAATCCGCTGAGAAATAGCGTCGCTACTGGCCGGTAAGATGTGGGACATGACTGAGCTCGCCTTCACCGCCACCGCAGATCTAGTCGACGAGATCGGCGCCGACGTGCGCAGCGTCGACACGCAGTTCCGCCAGTTCGGCGGTCGCCGAGAGTTTGTCGGCCCGGTGACGACGGTCCGCTGCTTCCAGGACAATGCCCTGCTCAAGTCGATTCTGTCGGAGCCAAATCCCGGTGGCGTACTCGTCATTGACGGCGACGCATCACTGCACACCGCGCTCGTCGGCGACATCATCGCCGAACTGGGCCGCTCCAATGGCTGGGTCGGCATTGTGGCCAACGGCGCGATCCGCGACGCGGCGACCATCGGTGGCATGGACATCGGCGTGAAGGCGCTCGGCACCAACCCGCGCAAGTCGACCAAGACGGGCGCCGGCGAACGAGACGTTCCGGTCACCCTCGGTGGCGAGACCATCAACCCCGGCGATCTTCTCTACTCCGACGACGACGGCATTGTCGTTGTCGCCCGAAGCCGCTAGCAGCTCGCTACAAGCTAGCTGCCCCCTATTCCTCTCGAAAGGCCATCCCATGCCGCAGCCAACCGCTGACTACTTCGCACGTCTTGGTGCGCTTGTCGCCATCGACGACGCCGACAAGCGCCCGACCCGCACCATCGTCGAAGCCTTCAGTGGTGCCGACATGGCAACAATCCCGGTTGGTACCGCCGATGACCTCGAAGTCGCTGTTACGCGCGCTCGGGCCGCGCAGACACAATGGGCTTCGCGTAAGCCAGCCGACCGCGCGAAGGTGCTGTACAAATTCGCAGACCTGGTGCATCGCAACGCTGATGAGCTGATGGACGTCGCGCAGGCGGAGACCGGCAAGGCCCGCAGTTACGCGCAGGAGGAAGTCCTCGACGTCGCGTTGTCGGCCCGGCATTACGCCAACGTCGCGCCCGGGCTGCTGGCCGACAAGAAGGTGAAGGGCATCCTTCCCGGGGCCACCGACGTTCGCGTCCGGTACCAGCCGAAGGGTGTCATCGGTGTCATCTCACCGTGGAACTACCCGCTAACGCTGGCCGTCTCCGACGCCGTTGCCGCACTGGCGGCGGGCAACGCGGTTGTTATCAAGCCCGACAGCCAGACGCCGTACTGCGCGCTGGCATGTGCCGAGCTGCTATACGAAGCAGGCCTGCCGAAGGAACTGTTCGCGGTGGTACCTGGGCCGGGAAGTGTTGTGGGACAAGCGATTGTCGCGCTCACCGACTACGTCATGTTCACCGGATCGTCGGCCACCGGTGCCGCATTGGCGGAGCAGGCGGGTCGTCGACTCATCGGTTTCTCCGCGGAACTCGGCGGAAAGAACCCGCTGATCGTGACCGCCGACGCCAACATCGACCGAATTGTCCCCGGTGTGGCACGCGCCTGCTACTCAAACTCGGGTCAGCTGTGCATCTCAATCGAACGCATCTACGTGCACGAGTCGGTGGCCGACGAGTTCACCGAGAAGTTCGCCGCCTACGTGCGTGCGATGACGCTCGGCGCTACCTACGATTTCACCACCGACATGGGCTCGCTGGCCTCGTCGGCGCAGGCGGAGACCGTCGCGGCACATGTCACCGACGCGGTCGACAAGGGCGCCGTGGTGCGCGCGGGCGGCAAGCGGCGAGCCGATCTCGGCCCATTCTTCTTTGAGCCGACGGTCCTGACCGACGTCACCGACGAGATGGAATGTTTCGCCAACGAGACGTTCGGCCCGCTGGTCGCCATCTACCCAGTCGCGTCGACCGAGGAAGCTATTGAACGCGCCAACGACACCAGCTATGGCTTGAACGCCAGTGTCTTCGCGGGCAGTAGTACCGAAGCGCAGCGGATCGCCGAGCAACTGCGGGCCGGAACGGTCAACATCAACGAAGGCTACGCGGCGGCGTGGGGTTCCACGGCGGCTCCGATGGGCGGCATGGGCATTTCGGGTATGGGTCGTCGGCACGGCGAAGAGGGTCTGCTTAAGTACACCGAGCCGCAAACCATTGCCGAGCAACGGTTCATCGGATTGGATGGCATGCGAGGCGTCCCGCGCAGCGTGTTCTTGAAGGCCACGCCTAAGCTGATGGGGTCGCTGAAATACCTGCCGGGCCGGTAGGTAGTCGAGACTTACTGGGAGGCTCTGTGATCGGCAAGCTCGTCCGAGGTTCGGCAGCAGCGCTGCTGGCGTTGGCCGCGGTAGTCGCAGTTGCCGCGCCGGCGTCGGCGGCGCCCGTTCGGGTCAAGCAGGAAGCCGTTCCGCAGGTGCGCCTGGCCGATTGGTACGGCACCGCGTATGCCATCCAAACCGCACGCAACGGTGGTGGGTATTTGTTGACCCACGGCGCTGGTAATCGCCCGGTTGTCTTGGAGGAACGTAGCGTCACCGTGCGGGTGATTCGACGCGCGGGTGACAGCGCACCGATCACCCGCAGCACCCGGTGGCATCGGCTCGCCACGGTTGGTGCACCGCCCGCACTGCCCGCGGTTGGGCAGTGGGCGCGGTCAGCTGGCTACAACGGCAAGCAGTTTCGCCTGTGCCGCATTGGGATTCCCGGCAAAGGCAAGGTATGCACCGCTTACAGCGGCGTGATCGTTCCCGTCTAACTCATCCGGTAGTGCACGACGATCGGGTAGCTCTCGTGGTGGCCTTCGATATGAATCTCGGCGTAGCCCGACATCGTCGCAAGGCCACCGGTACCTAAACCCTCGACGATGTCGAGGCGTTCGTGCACACCCTTCTCGTCGTGATAGCCGTTGTGCGAGAACACCAAGCTGCCCTCGTGGCCGTCAATCGAGCCGGTGAACGCTTCAAACCCTACGGCCGGAGACTGCTGCCCCTTGATGTAGCCCAGAAGGTAGGCCAGTTGACCCGACCCTTCGACGGCACCCGTGTAGGTGTACCCGACGTCGGCGCGGTTGAAGCCGCGCGCCGGATATTCGACGCCGCTGATCTCGATAGTTTCGTCGTCGACCTGATATACCTTCGTCTCCGTCCACGATGCGACGCTGAAGGCACCTTCGGCGGTGTGAGTGAGTGGTGATTTCTCGGTTGCTGTTGTCATGAATCCAGCTTCGCTCGTCGGGTAGGGCGGGCGCTTGAATAAACGCGACAGGCTTTCGTGCGGTCGAATTCTTCGGTGCGACAATCATCTAGTGGGCAGTCAACCAGCGAGTAGCGACGAGCCGCGCGGACGGGGATCCAAGGCGATCCTCAACCCGACGCCGAGTGCGCCGATCCAGATCACCCGCCACGCACCTGAAGCTGACCTCGCGCACTGGATCGAGTATGTGTGGATCGTTCGGTGGAGTGTCGCCGAGGAGTTTGTCTCGCGAATCATCCCCCAGCCCGTCATCCACCTCGCTTCCGAGGACGGACGACTGTATGTTCATGGCGTTGGCGACACGAAGTTCTCGCGCACGTTGCGCGGCGACGGCCATGTGGTGGGAATCGCGTTCCGCCCCGGGGGTTTTCATGCGGTCCTGCGCCGGCCGGTCAACGCGATAACTAGATCTGTGCAGGCACTCGGCGACGTGGTGGACATCGATGACGCTCCGTTTGCCGAGCGACTGCTTGACCCGCGAGTCGACGACGAAGGACACCTGGACACCGTCGACGAGCTTTTCAAAAACCTTGCACCACAGCAGGATTCGATGATCGATGAGATGGCCCGCTTGGTGACTCTCGCCGAACAGGACCCAGCGATGACGCGCGCCGAGCAGCTCGCTTCCGAAGCGGGCGTGAGTCTACGAACCCTTCAACGGCAATTTGGCGAGTACATCGGCATCGGACCCAAATGGGTTATTCAGCGTTTCCGACTGCTCGACGCCGCGGCCGTAGCCAATTCAGGTGGTGAAATCGATTGGGCAGCAACGGCCGTCGATCTGGGATATGCGGATCAGGCCCATCTGACCCGGGCGTTCAGAACACTGGCCGGGACGCCCCCGGCGTCGTACGTCCAGCGGTTGGACCCGAACTAGGCTTGTACCCCGAGCCGAGCGAGAATGTCGCCATCGATAGCCGACAGTTCGCGGTCGA
>QIRE01000067.1_pt1 | contig 26831 bp, 24 predicted proteins | sample 2940141 | NCBI WGS metagenome assembly QIRE01 (sample SAMN09273532, study PRJNA473421) | Gut metagenome, whole genome shotgun sequencing project. | isolation source: gut tissue | host: Folsomia candida VU population | place: Netherlands: Amsterdam | collected 2016-03-06
CCGATCTTGATCGTGGCAGCCGCCAAGAAGGGGCAGTTGGTCCCCCGTCCGCCGACGAAAGGCGAGTACGAGATCCGCTTCGCCAACACCGACGCGCAGAAGGGATGGTGAGACCTCGTTGCGACCATCCCAAACCCCATGTCGGAGACTTGGGACTTCCTCACGCGGACTCCGCTGGCAACGACTGCGACGAACTACCGCTCAGGGGCGGATGACTAACGCACCCTCTGACACTTCGGGCAAAAATGACTCGACCGGTTCATAAATGACTCCCGCTTAATCGGGCTTCCGCACCGCCGACACGGCTCCCCCTCACGCCCATACGCGTCCAGACTCCGGTCAAAATAGCCCGACTCCCCATTGACGTTCACATACAACGCATCAAACGACGTCCCACCGACGTTGATCGCCTCCGCCATCACGTCGGTCGCGTGGCCGACCAACTCGTCGAGCTTTGCCCGGCTCACCTTGTCGGTCATCCGGGTGCCGCGCAGCCTTGCTCGCCACAGCGATTCGTCGGCGTAAATGTTCCCAACACCGGAAATGAGCGACTGATCAAGAAGCGCCCGTTTAATCTCCGTGTGCTTCCGAGAGATGTTGCTAACCAACGCTTTTCGATCAAATTCCGGATCGAACGGATCCGGTGCGATGTGCGCGATCGATGCCGGCAGCGCCGTCGGATCAGTCAGCGGGTCGGTGGCGTAGTCGTCGAGGTGCCATCCACCAAACGTTCGTTGGTCGACGAACCGCAACTGCGCCGACTCGCGATCGCCGTCCAGGCCAATGCGAATACGCAGATGCTTCGGCTCCGACGCATCGTTGCGTGCGATGAGCAACTGACCGCTCATGCCCAGGTGGACCACCGCCGCAAACCGATCCGCACCATCAGCCCCGACTGCGTCGAGCCACAGGTATTTGCCGCGGCGTCGAGCCGCCGTGAACGTCGCACCCCGCAGTCGTGCGGTGAAATCCGTCGGTCCCCCGACGTGGCGTCGGACCGCACGCAGATTCAGCACCTCGACATCGGTGATCCGCCGGTTCAGCACATGGGCGGCGATGCCGAGACGGATCGTCTCGACCTCCGGCAGTTCCGGCATTATTTCTCTTGTGCCGCTTCGTATTTGGCGTTGAGGGTTTCCCACGCCGCGGCCGCGGCCTGCTGCTCGGCTTCCTTCTTGGAACGCCCGACACCGCTGCCCAGCGAGTCGCCCCCGACGACGGCGACCGCCTCGAACTGCTTGTCATGGTCGGGCCCCGACGACTCGATTTGATACTGCGGCGGACCAAGGTTCTTCGCCGCGGTCAGCTCCTGCAACGACGTCTTCCAGTCCAGCCCCGCGCCCATGTCACCCGCGCGCGCGACAATGTCGTCGAAGAGCCGCAGAATAACGCGCTTCGCTTCGACGATGCCGTGGTCGAGGAAGACGGCACCGAGCATCGACTCCAGTCCGTCGGCCAGGATGGAATCCTTGTCCCGACCACCCGTCAATTCCTCACCGCGACCCAGATAGATATGGCGGCCGAGGCCTCCCTCACCGAGGTCACGAGCAATGCCGGCCAGTGCATGACCATTGACAACACTTGCCCGAATCTTGGCGAGCTCGCCTTCGGGACGATCCGGGAAATCGAGGTAGAGCTTCTCGGTGATGACGACACCGAGTACCGAGTCACCCAAGAATTCGAGTCGTTCGTTGGTGGGTAGGCCGCCGTTCTCGTATGCGTACGACCGATGTGTCAGTGCGAGGGTCAGCTGTTCTTCCGACAGCGTGGTGTCAAGGGCGGCGAGTAGCACGGCCGCATCACGGCCCGTGGTTGCTCGAGCGTCACTAGCACCCGACACACGCATCAGCCTCGCTCATCTTGCGCAGGCATCTCGGACAGCTTCGCGGTGAGACCGGCCCAGCGTGGGTCGATGATGTCGTGTGAGTGACCCGGATCCGCGGTCGCAAGTCGCACGCCGCAGATGGCGCACAGACCAGCGCAATCGTCGGAGCATAGGGGCGAAAGGGGCAGCTCAAGTCCGACGGCGTCGATGACGGCCTGTTCCAGATCAATGCGATCGTCGGAGATTCGCGAGACCTCGTCGGCGTCGGTGGTCTGCTCGGTCTCGCTGTTGGGATAGGCGAACAGCTCGGTGAGGAACACGTTGACCGTGCCTTCGATGGGCTCTAGGCAGCGCGAACACTGCCCAGCGGTCTCCCCGCTGACAGTCCCGGTGACCAGGACACCCTCGGAGACTGCCTCCAAGCGAAGGTCAAGGTCGACGTCGGTGTTCGCGGGGATGCCAATCATTTCGGCCCCGATCACCTCCGGCGACGACACGGTGCGATGCACTTCGGTCATGCTGCCGGGCCGACGGCCGAGCGAACGAATATCAATGATGAAGCAGCCCGCTCGTGCGGACTCGGTGTGTTGCGCCACGAAGGAGAGGATACGCCCGACTACCCGGCGAGGACCGAATGCTCCTGCGGATCGTCGTCGACGCTGCGCGGATACTCGACGTAGTCGTGCATGCCGGCGCCGGTTCGCAGCTGGTGACGGCCCCGATTCACCGACCGAAGGGTTCCGGTCAGAATCTCTTCGAAGTCCGCGAGCTTTTCGTCAACGTAGACGTCACAGTCGCCGCGGAGTCGATCTGCCTCGGCATGAGCAGCGTCGATGATCCGATCAGCCTCCGACTTCGACGCCCCGACAACCTCGGCCTCGGACACCAGGCGCTGCTGTTCGGCGATACCGTCGGCAACCGACTTGTCGTAGGTGCTGTTTGCCGCGTCGATGGTGCGAGCGGCTTCCGCGCGAGCTCGGCCGGTGACCGCCTCAAACTCCCGTGCAGCCGACTGTGCCAGCCGTCGAGCTTCCTCGGTCGCGTCGTCGACCAGTGCCTTTCCGTGTGCACCCGCCTCGCCGACCATCCGATCGGCCTGCGCCTTGGCTTCGGACAGGATCCGGTCGGCCTCGGCGCGCGCATGCGACACCATGTCCGACGACTCGGTCGACGCATTGTTGATGGTCTTGTCGGCCAGGTCGCGGGCATTACCGACGAGGGCATCGCGCTGGTCGAGAACATCCTGCGCATCGTCGAGTTCGCCGGGGATCGCATCCTTGACGTCGTCAAGAAGAGCGAGCACATCTCCGCGAGGCACGACGCAGCCAGCCGTCATCGGAAGGCTTCGCGCCTCCTCGACGATAGCGACAAGTTCGTCCAAAGCTTCAAATACGCGGTACACAGCTACCCCAATCTGGCGATGTGATTGATGGGTCCATTGTGCCGAATGTGACTGATGTGATTTGGGAGGTTAGACGTCGGCGTGTCGTGGAAGCTAAACGGACCGCTCTGGGCGCACCTTCGACATGAGCCGCTGATAGATGTGCGGCGAAAGGAACTGCTCAACGTCGCCGCCAAGTTTCGCGACTTCTTTCACCAGCGAACTCGACACATGCGACAACGTCGGGTCGGTGAGCATGAACAACGTCTCGACGTCGGTGAGGTCGCGGTTCATTTGAGCCATCGGCACCTCGTACGCAAAGTCGGTCTCCGACCTCAGCCCCTTCACGATCGTCGTAATCGACTGCTGCGAAAGGTATTCCACCAGCAGACCAGTCCACTGATCGACGCGCACGTTAGGCCATTGCGCACAATCCTCGGCGATCAACTCGAGCCGCTCATCGGTGCTGAACATGCCCTGTTTATTCGGGTTCACCACGACGGTCACGACTACCTCGTCGAACCTCGACGCCGCGCGCTCAACTACATAGCGATGGCCGAGGGTGAACGGATCGTAGGACCCCGGCACGACTGCTTTACTCATGGCGATAACTTACGCCTCGACGATCGCGGCAACTTCTACCCGCGTGTCGCCGTATTTCTTGGTCGTCACAACTTCGAGGTTGGCTGGCCATACCGTCAACGACGCTCGCTTGCCGCGCTCAAGTACCAGCAGGCCGCCGTCGTTGAGCATGGCGGCCAGATGTACTAACGCTTGCGTGAGGTCGTTGTCGTCAATGCCATACGGCGGGTCAGCGAGGATGAGGTCAAACGAATCCAGTTGCGCGGCGACGTAGTCGCTCACCGACCGGCTGACAATCGATGCGATCGACCCAACACCGCAGGTCGCGATGTTATCGCGGATGGCCGCGACGGCCTTCCGATCGGTTTCCACAAACACCCCACGGCCAGCCCCCCGCGACAAAGCCTCCAGCCCCAGCGCACCCGAGCCCGCGTAGAGGTCAAGCACCGACGCGTCATTGAGATCCATCCGGGCGTCGAGCATCGAGAACAGCGCTTCGCGCACGCGGTCCGACGTGGGGCGCGTGATGTCGCCGCCGACCTTTAGTCGACGCCCACCGAGCGAACCCGCAATAATCCTGGTCATAGACAGACCATCTTCCCAGACCCAATTATGTGACCCACCTCACATTGACAGGCTGAGCAGTGCTAACCACGGGTCTGATGCCGGTTTAGCCGGAACGAGGGTGACATCCTCTAGTGAGGTTGTTAGCTTCGAGAAACACTATGAGGCCGTTCCCTACAAGCACGACCCCAGGACCTTCCGCGATGGTCACCTACCGAACACCGCGGATCGACGATGGCGCTGTCCTCCACCGGATCGCAGCCGACACCAAAGTGCTCGACGTCAACACGCCCTATGCGTACGTCCTGTGGTGTCACGACTTCGCCGATACCTCGATTGTTGCCGAAATAGATGGCGCGCCAAGGGGTTTCGTCACTGGATACCGCAAACCGTCGGATCCGACGGTCGTCATGGTGTGGCAGGTCGGCGTCGACGCCGAACTGCGCGGACAGGGCATCGCAGCCGGAATGCTGCATGCGCTCTTCGACGCCGTCAGCCCCGACGTCACGTCGATGCAGACCACCATCAGCCCCGATAATGAAGCGTCGCAACGACTTTTCACTTCGGTGGCGAACGCCCGCGGACTGCACATCAGCGCCACCGCACTCTTCGCGAGCTCCGACTTTGTGGTCGGCGCCGCGTCACACGATCACCAGCCCGAGGACCTCTACACCCTCGCTTGATCTCTCCCCCAACGAAATACGCACGTGGATACGAAACCGAATGAACTGATGAAGATTACGGAGCCTATCGAAATGACTGCCTTACATACGCCGGTCGACACGTCGGTGTTCACCGAGTACGAGTCCGAAGTTCGCAGCTACTGCCGCAATTGGCCGACAGTCTTCAATCGCGCCAGCGGGTCCTGGTTGACCGACGTCGATGGGCGCAACTACCTCGACTTCTTTGCCGGAGCGGGCGCACTGAACTACGGCCACAACAACCCGATCCTCAAGGGTGCCCTGATCGACTACCTCGTCGACGACGGCATCACCCACGGCCTCGATATGTCTACAGTCGCAAAAGGTGAATTCCTCCAGACCTTCCACGATCTGATCCTGGCGCCGCGCGGCCTTGACTACAAGGTTCAGTTTCCCGGCCCGACCGGCACCAATGCCGTCGAATCAGCTCTGAAGCTGGCCCGCAAGGTCACCGGACGCGAGTCGATCATCAGCTTCACCAATGCGTTCCACGGCATGACGCTCGGTTCGCTGTCGGTGACCGGCAACTCTATGAAGCGCGCGGGCGCCGGAATCCCGCTGGTCCACGCAACGCCAATGCCGTTCGACAATTACTTCGGCGGCGTCACGGAAGACTTTGGCTGGTTTGAACGAGTACTCGACGATTCCGGTAGCGGATTGAATCGGCCCGCCGCCGTCATCGTCGAAACGGTTCAGGGCGAAGGCGGCGTGAACATCGCGCGCGCGGAATGGCTGCGCGCGCTTGCGGAACTGTGTCGACGTCGCGACATCCTGCTCATCGTCGATGACGTTCAGATGGGCTGTGGCCGCACCGGTTCCTTCTTCTCGTTCGAAGAAGCCGGTATCGTCCCCGACATCGTCACACTGTCCAAGTCGATTGGTGGCTACGGCCTCCCGATGGCGTTGACCCTTATGCGGCCCGAACTCGACGTCTGGGCACCCGGCGAGCACAACGGCACCTTCCGCGGCAACAACCCCGCGTTCATCACCGCGACAACGGCGCTGCGCACCTATTGGAGCGACGACAAGCTGACGAAGGACGTCGTCGCGAAGGGCGATCGAATCGCAACGGCGTTCACCGAGCTTTGCGAGGCACACCCCGGGCTGAGCCATCGGGGACGCGGCATGGTTCAGGGACTCGTCTTCGAGAATCCGTCCGACGCCGGGAAGGTATGCGCAGCTGCTTTCGGCGCAGGCTTGCTGGTCGAGACGTCCGGGCCGACCGACGAAGTGGTGAAGCTCCTTCCGCCACTTACCATTACGACCGAAGACCTCGACGCTGGTTTGGCGATCCTGGGTGGAGCGGTACGGGAGGTGCTCGCATGATCGTGCGTACGACCGCCGAGTGTGACGGCACCGATCGCGAAGTTGTTGATCCGCACGGCAATTGGGTTTCCAAGCGCATCGTTCTCGGCGGCGACGGCGTTGGATTCTCCTTCCACGAGACCACCATCAACGCTGGCAGCGTCAACGAATTCCACTACGCGAACCACATCGAGGCGGTGTGGTTGGTCGAGGGCACCGGCACGTTGACTGACGGGGAGACCGGTCAGGTCTACCCACTCGGCCCCGGCAGCATGTACCTGCTTAATGGCCACGAGCGGCACACGGTCACCGCGGACACGACGATGCGCATGTTCTGCGTCTTCAATCCCCCGGTCGTCGGGACCGAGGTACATGACGAGAATGGCGTGTATCCGCTGGTCAGCGTGCCACCGCAAAGCGGCCGACATCGGGCAACGCCCGACGCCTAGATTCGCGGTTACGCTGGCAGGGTGCGTACGCGTTTGCAACTCGGCGGCCCAGCATTGGCCACCGAGCCGGACTCCGACCTCCCGTCGATCGTCAACGCCGTCGCCGACATCCTCGGTACGGGCCCGTTCGTCGCCCTGACCGGCGCCGGGATTTCGACAGCATCGGGCATCCCCGACTATCGCAGTCCCGACGCGCCGCCGCGCACCCCGATGACCATCGAGCAATTCCTGGGCTCGGGAGATTTTCGACGCCATTACTGGGCACGCAATCACGTCGGTTGGCGACAGATGGACGCCGCGCAGCCGAACGATGCTCATCGTGCGTTGACGTCGCTGCAACGGATCGGTCGACTCACCGGAGTCATCACCCAAAACGTCGACATGCTGCACCTGAAGGCCGGTACGCGTCGCGTCGTTGAGTTGCATGGCTGTTATGGCCGCGTGCGCTGTCTCACCTGCGGATCGGGTACCTCGCGACACCAGCTCGCGCAGGACCTGGAGCGCCTCAACCCCCATTTCACCGCACGACTGAAGAGTCAGGGCGCCATCGAGGTGGCACCCGACGCCGACGCCGTGGTCACCGAAACCGCGGACTTCCGCATGATCGACTGCCCACACTGCGGGGGAATCCTGAAGCCCGACATTGTGTACTTCGGCGAGAACGCTCCCAGATCGACTGTGCAACAGGCGTATTCATTGGTCGACGAGTCGGATGCGGTTCTCGTCGCCGGGTCGTCGCTAACGGTGCAGTCGGGGCTCAGGTTCATCCGCCACGCCCAACGTTCGGGCAAGCGGATCGTCATCATCAACCGCGGCGCCACCCGAGGTGACGACTTGGCGACGCTCAAGGTCGACCACTACTGCGAGGCAGTACTTCCCGCGTTGGCGCAACTGTGGGCTACATCTAATTAGTGAACGAGCACCAGATCGTCGGCATGCACGACGGGGCGTCGAAGGTCGGCTGGTAGCTCCGAGGTCGAGTGTCCCAACATCACCGCCACGTCGTCGGAGCCATACGACGTCACGCCACGCGCACAGATAACGCCACGCTTGTCGACGAGTTCGACCACGTCGCCGTCGAAGAACTGCCCCGACGACGCGACAATCCCCGCCGACAATAGCGATCGTCGACGCGAAACCGCTTGTACGGCACCGTTGTCCAGCATGAGGCGCCCCGACGTCTCCGCCGCGTGGCGTACCCAAAACTTCCGCGCCGACAACCGTTCCGGTCTTGCCGCGAACGCCGTGCCGACCGACGCATCGGTCAACGCGTGCGCCGCGTCTGCGGCCGCGGCCAACAGCACCGGCACACCTGAGTCGGCAGCGAGTCGAGCTGCCGCGAGCTTCGACGCCATGCCGCCGGTCCCCAACGCTCCCCCGGCGCCGGCGATGACACCGTCGAGGTCCTCGGGGGAATTAACCTCGGCAATCTTGCGGGCGGAGGCATCCTCGCGCGGATCACCGTCGTAGAGGCCATCGACGTCGGATAGCAGTACCAACGCGTCGGCGCCGGCGAGGTGTGCGACGAGGGCCGCGAGGCGGTCGTTGTCGCCGAAGCGAAGTTCATTGGTTGCGACGGTGTCATTTTCGTTGACAACAGCCACCGCATGGAGACTTCGCAACCGATCAAGTGTCCGTTGGGCATTCGCATGATGGGATCGGTTGGAAATGTCGTCGGTGGTCAACAGAACCTGCCCGACGGTGCGGGAGAAACGACCGAACGACGTACCCCACGCGTGTGCCAGCGCCAACTGTCCGACACTGGCTGCCGCCTGCTTGGTTGCGAGATCTGTCGGCCGCTTCTTCAGGCCAAGCGGTGCCATGCCGGCGCCGACCGCACCCGACGACACGACGATGACGTCGGTCCCGGCACGCATGCGGGCTTCCAACACATCGGCGAGTCGGTCAAGGCGTTCAGTATCCAGGCCAACGTGAAAGTCGGTGATCGCCGACGACCCGATCTTCACCACGATGCTGCGCGCAGACGCAATAACGTCGCGCACCGGTGACGCGGACATCAGTCCAACTCACCATGCCGCTCGGCGCGACGGAGTCGACGCTGCTCCTTGCGCTCGGGAGCCCCGAGACGATCACTACGGTCGAGGCGAATATCGGTGCCACGCCCGGTGATTGGGACTTCATCGCCGGTCGGTGTCATCGGCTCAAAGTCGAATGTCACCTCGCCAATGGTGACCGGCGCGCCGGGCAACGCCCCCTGTTTCATGAGTGCGGCTTCAACGCCCAGTCGGTTCAGGCGATCCGCCAGGTACCCCACCGCTTCGTCATTGTCGAACGTGGTCTGCTTGATCCACCGCTCGGGACGGGTGCCACGGACGATGAATCCACCGTCGTGGTCGGGGTCCGGCGATACGGTGAAGCCGGCCTCGTCGACGGCCTTGGGTCGAATGATGGCACGCCGCGCCTCGGCCTTGGGATTCGCGTCACGGTAGTCGTGCACCATTTTGGCAAGCGCAAATGTCAACTCCCGCAAGCCTTCTCGCGACACCGCCGAGATTCGGAAGATCGGCCAGCCGCGCTCGGCAAGTTCTGGCTCGACAATGTCGGCAAGTTCGGCGGCCTCGGGGACGTCGATCTTGTTCAGGATGATGATCCGTGGACGGTCGGCGAGGTCACCGAGACCGTGGTCGGCGTCGAGCGCGGGTTCGTAAGCGGCGAGCTCCGCTTCCAGCGCGTCGATGTCGGAGATTGGATCGCGGTCCGACTCCAGCGTCGCGCAGTCCACGACGTGCGCGAGCACCGCGCAGCGCTCTAGGTGGCGGAGGAAATCGAGTCCAAGGCCGCGCCCGGTCGAGGCGCCCGGGATGAGACCCGGGACGTCGGCGATGGTGAACACCTCACCCGCCGACTGAACGACGCCCAGGTTGGGCGCCAACGTTGTGAACGGGTAGTCGGCAATCTTCGGCTTGGCCGCCGAAAGCACCGAGACCAGCGAGGATTTGCCAGCCGACGGGAATCCGACCAATCCAACGTCGGCCACCGACTTGAGCTCGAGAACAAGATCGCGTTCTTGGCCTTCCTCGCCCAGGAGAGCGAAGCCGGGAGCCCGGCGAGCCTTCGACGCGAGCTTGGCGTTGCCCAGTCCACCCCGCCCACCGTCGGCTGCGGCGAAGGTCGTGCCGGCACCGACGAGATCGGCGAGGATCGTGCCGTCAGAGTCGAGTACCACGGTGCCGTCGGGGACCTTGAGGATCAGATCCTCACCGGTCGCGCCGTCGCGATTGTCACCCTGCCCCGGCGTGCCGTTAGTTGCGCGCGCATGCGGACGGAAGTGAAAGTCGAGGAGGGTGTGGACCTGCGGGTCGACGACAAGCCGCACGTCTCCGCCATTGCCACCATTGCCACCGTCGGGTCCGCCGAGAGGCTTGAACTTCTCCCGATGTACCGATGAACAGCCATGGCCACCATTGCCCGCGGACACGTGGATAGTCACCCGGTCGACAAACCTCGACATGGTTACATCCTCACTTCGGTCGGTAGCGCTTGATCAGAAAAACGAAAACAGGGCGGGTCAGGATCGTGTGGACCCTACCCGCCCTGTTCGTCAGAGCTTATTGCAGAACTTCGTGCAGCGGATCCGCTTAAACCGAGGCGGTTTCCGGCACGATGTTCACGGTCTTGCGACCGCGCTTGCGGCCGAACTCAACTTCACCGGTAGCGAGGGCGAACAAGGTGTCGTCGCCGCCACGGCCGACGTTAACGCCGGGGTGGAAGTGTGTGCCGCGCTGGCGGACGAGGATCTCGCCCGCGTTGACCTGCTGGCCACCGAAACGCTTCACACCGAGTCGCTGAGCATTCGAGTCGCGACCGTTGCGCGAGCTGGATGCACCCTTCTTATGTGCCATGTCCTGGTCTCCTTACTTGATTCCGGTGACCTTCAGGACCGTCAGCCTCTGACGGTGACCCTGGCGCTTGTGGTAGCCGGTCTTGTTCTTGAACTTGTGGATGCGGATCTTCGGGCCCTTGACGTGCTCGACGACCTCGGTGGTCACCGAACGCTTGGCCAGAGCATCAGCGTCGGTGGTCAGGTCCGCACCGTCGACAACAAGCGCGACCGGCAAATCCAGGGTGGTGCCGGGCTCACTGTCGATCTTCTCGACCTTCACAGTGTCGCCTTGGGCGACCTTGTACTGCTTACCGCCGGTCTTGACGATCGCGTACGTTGCCATCGGAGCGTTCCTCTTAACGTCGTTACTGCTAATTCGGTATTACTTGGTCTTCTGGTGTCGGCCCTTGTACAAGCCGCGCTGAACCTGGTCCACACGGGTGGACGACAGTTTAGCGATTCACCGTCATTGCCTCTGCCAGGGCCGCCGGGTCGGTGCACAGCACTAACCGGCCGCTTCGAGGCGACTTGTCAAGGTTACGGCAGTGCGACCACACGGGTCAAACCGACGCACCTCGCTCAGAGTGAGGTCAGTCACTGGTCCCGGCTGCCGTCTGGGACCCGCTCACTTCGTTCCCGGCGTCGGTTGCGCCCTCGACCGGCGGGCCGGCAGGACGACCCGCACCCCGACGCCGCGGGCGACGCGCAATCGGAGCCACCGGTGTCGGTGAATGACCCACCGTGGTGATTGGCGCCGACTCCGGCGCATCGGGTGTCTCATTGGCGCCGATCACGATCGTCGTGCCAGCTGTGCCGGTCGACGCCGCGGGGCGTCGAGCAGCTCGGCGTCGACGAGGACGCGCGGGCTCTGCTACCACGGGAGGGGTCTTGTCAGCCTTGACGGTCTCCGTCACGGCGACCTTGGGTTCGTCGACAGGTTTGTCTACGACGGTCTCGGCAGCAGGTTCCACGCGCGGCTGGGCCTGCGCACCTTCGACAGCGGCCTCGACGCTCACGGTCTCGTCGCTTCGCTCGAGAACCTCGATGTCGTGTTCCTCGTCGTGGTCGTGTGCGTGCGCGGCCATCGCCCGGAACATCGGGTGCTCCCCGGCGTGGTGCGCGGCGTCGACCCGCTCGTCGTCTGACGCCGGCGTTTCGACGGGCGCCTCGGTCTTACGACCCTTGCGACGCGACCTCTTCGACGAACCGCCGTCGCTGCGAGTCGGAGCGTCGTCGGAGCCACGAACCTCGATCGGGTTCGCATGGACGATCACACCTCGACCACCACAGTGAGTACAGGTCGTCGAGAAAGCCTCCAGCAGACCGGTACCCAACCGCTTCCGCGTCATCTGGACCAGGCCGAGCGACGTCACCTCCGACACCTGGTGTCGAGTGCGGTCTCGGGCCAACGCCTCGGTGAGGCGTCGAAGCACCAGGTCGCGGTTCGATTCGAGGACCATGTCGATGAAGTCGACGATGATCATGCCGCCAATGTCGCGCAGCCGCATCTGCCGCACGATCTCCTCGGCGGCCTCAAGGTTGTTGCGGGTAACCGTCTCCTCGAGATTGCCGCCCGAACCGGTGAACTTGCCGGTGTTGACGTCCACCACGGTCATCGCTTCGGTGTGCTCGATGATCAGCGTGCCACCCGACGGCAGCCATACCTTGCGGTCGAGCGCCTTGGCCAACTGCTCGTCGATGCGATGTACGACAAACGAATCGGGAGCGTCGGGGCCCGACTTCTCGAACTTCTCGACGCGTTCCATCAGGTCCGGCGCGACGTCGGAGACGTAGCGCTCGACGAGGTTCCACGCCTTCGGACCTTCGACGACCAGTTGGCGGAAGTCTTCATTGAACAGGTCACGGACAACGCGAACGAGCAGGTCCGGCTCTTCGTAGAGCGCCTTGGGACTGCTGCCCTTCTTGGCTTCGGCTTCGGACACCGCGGTAGAAATGGTCTGCCACTGAGATTCGAGACGCTCGATGTCGGCGCCAAGTTCTTCCGCGCTGACGCCTTCGGATGCGGTGCGAATGATGACACCGGCGTCGTCGGGAACGAGCTTGCCAAGGATCGAGCGGAGTCGCTTGCGTTCCGTGTCGGGCAGCTTTCGGCTGATCCCCGTCGACGAACCTCCCGGAACGTAAACGAGGTAGCGACCGGCCAGCGAAATCTGCGTAGTCAGACGGGCACCCTTGTGACCGACCGGATCCTTGCTGACCTGGACGAGCACGTTGTCGCCGGGCTTGAGTGCCTGCTCGATCTTGCGTGAGCCACCGTCGAGTCCCGCGGCGTCCCAGTTCACCTCACCGGCGTAGAGCACGCCGTTGCGACCACGGCCGATGTCGACGAATGCCGCTTCCATACCGGGCAGAACGTTCTGTACCCGGCCAAGATAAATGTTGCCGACCATCGACGACGAGGTCTCGGTGGTGACGAAATGCTCAACCAGGACCCCATCTTCGAGTACCGCAACCTGCGTGTAGTCCTCGACGGCTCCCTGCTGGTCGGCTCCGACTGGACCGCGCTCACGAACGACCATCACCCGATCGACAGCTTCGCGGCGAGCCAGGAACTCCGACTCACTCAGGATGGGTGGACGACGTCGGCCGGCATCGCGGCCGTCGCGGCGCCGTTGACGCTTCGCTTCCAGCCGGGTTGAGCCGGAGATGCCCTGCACTTCGTCGCGGGCACGCTTACTACGCGGCTCACGCTCATGCACAACGGTGTTCGGCGGATCGTCGGGCGAGGAGCCATCTTCGGCCTCCGCGCCTCCCTTGCGACGACGACGGCGGCGGCGGCGCTTCGACGTCGGCTCGCCATCGCCGTCATCGGAGGCGTCGGCATCGGAGGCGTCGGCGTCGGACTCGTCCGAACCGGTGTCGGAGTCGGCGGTGTCGTCCTTCTTCTGGGGCTTTGCTTCGCCCTTGGTATCGGCCTTCTCATCTGCGGATTCACCATCCTGCGACTCATCACTCGCGTCGCCGTCGGCATTCTGTTCGCCACGACCTCGACCACGGCCTCGGCGGCCCCGGCGGCGGCGACGATTTCGGCCACCATCGGAGTTGTCGTCGTTGTCATCGTCGGAGCTGTCTGTGCTGTCAGCGTTATCTGTGCTGCCAGCGTTGTCTGCGTCGGTGTCTTTGCCTTTGGCCGAGTCATCCTCAGTGGCGGGAGTCGATTCCGCGGCGACCGCTCCGACCTGCGGCTCATCAACGGTCGGCTCGTCTTCGACAGCAGCCAGTGGTGCGGGCGGCGTGGGGGGTGCTGCCGGCGGCGGAACGAATGCCTCGGGCGGCAGGAACAGCGGTGAGCGGCCAGCCGAGACTTCCTCGCCCGACGCTGGAGGTGTCAGCGGCTCGTGGCGCTGCATCTGCGCGGCCGAGAAGAGCGAAGGTGCCTGCTCTACGACAGCGGCCTGCTCAACCTTGACAGCCTCGACGTCGGCCGCAGCTACGGCCTCAGCTACCGGCGCACCAGCGTCGTCGCCAATTCGGTCCCGCACCGCGTTGGCCGCGGCACGGTCAATGCTTGATTGTGGGCTGCGAGCTTCGTTTCCCAGCTCGGCGAGGTGTTCGAGCACCTTGCGGCTGGTTAGCCCCAGTGCTCGGGCCAGCGCGTGTACACGCAACTTGGCCGGAAATTCTTCAGCCGACTCCGACGCAGCGTTCGCGTCAGCCGGCGACCCGTTATCGGTCACGTCGTCTCCTTGCGCCCCCGGGCGCGTCGCTGAGTGAAGCTTGAGCTGACGCGGCCGCGCGAGGGCTGCCTATGTGTGGTTGTACCGATCGCGTCGCGACCGGTTGGGTGGTCTTCGCGTTTGTCGTCGCGTTGACCAGAGGTAACTGGTTCGCACGCGGGCAAGCGCCTAGCTGGATCAACTCAGTGGACTGTCCGGTCCGCGTAACTCGCGAACTGGAACGTCGACCGCAGCAAGGCCAAGTATCCCACACCACACGGGTATCAAGAATTCAGGTCGACAATATTGGACCTGAGTCGATTCCTGTTGGACTACCTACCGAGCAGGTCAGGCATTCAATTCGGGAAACCACAGTGCGATCTCGCGCGCTGCCGACTCCGGCGAGTCCGAGCCATGCACCAAGTTGTTCTGTGTTTCCAGCGCAAAATCGCCGCGAATTGTTCCCGGGGTGGCCTTCTCGACCGGGTCGGTTCCGCCGGCAATCTGGCGCCACGCTGCGATGGCGCGCGGTCCTTCGACGACCGCTGCGACGAGCGGACCGGAGGTGATGAACTCGATGAGGTCGGGGTAGAACGGCTTGCCGTCGTGCTCGGCATAGTGGCCACCCGCTACGTCGGTGGTGGCGGTGCGCAGGTCCAGGGCGACAATCTTGAGGCCCTTGGCTTCGATGCGTCGGATGATCTCCCCAACGAGGCCACGGGCGACGGCGTCGGGCTTGGCAAGTACGAGGGTGCGTTCAGTCACGGACAAATGGTAAATGGTCGGTGACCCTAGCCCTCAATCGGCTCTTGCCCGGCAAGCTGGCCGCGTTCTATTCGTTTCGCGACGTCGCGCTTGATGTAGGCGATGTACACCCACACGCAGCCAAAGATGATGCCGACCGCCGCGATCGACCAGTGGAACAAGCCACCGGCAATCAACAGGACCTGCAGGGCCAGATCAAACGTCAAAGCCCACGACCGCCCCTGCATTCCCGAACCCAGGATCATCAGCACGCCGACACCGATTAGGAACGTCAACGACCACGCGTTGAGCCCCGGTCCGACCTTGGCGACGATCGGGATGGCCAGCAGCACCACGATGACTTCGAGAATCAGCGTCCCGGCCATCACGCCGCGCAAACCCTTCCACGGGTCATTGGTCGGCGGGGTGAATCGAGGTTGTGGTTCGGTGGAACTCACGCCGGGTCCTTTCCAAACAGGGTTCGTGCGACTCCCACGGTCACCACGGAACCGGTGATCACCACGCCTGCCCCGGCGACGGGGGAACCGTCGTCGGCTTCCTCGGCCCACGCGATCGCGGCTTCGACGGCATCCGGTAGGAACGGCTCGACGCGGACTCGATCTTCACCGAAGATGCGGTTCGCGATGTCGGCCAAGGTGTCGGTAGCGAGGGCGCGCGGCGACCCGTTGTTGGTGAGCACAATTCCATCGAGGACTGGCTCCAACGCATCGAGAACACCTTCGACGTCCTTGTCGCCAAGCATGCCGACAACTCCGACGATGCGGCGAAAATCGAATTCCTCCGTCAGTGCCTGAGCCAACGCCTGCGCACCGTGTGGATTGTGCGCGGCGTCGACGTACACGGTCGGGGCACTACGCACTCGCTCCAACCGTCCGGGACTGGTCACCGCCGCGAAACCGGCTTGAACCGCCTCGACGTCGAGTTGCCGATCGGCACCCGCGCCGAAGAACGCCTCGACAGCCGCAAGCGCGACGACGGCATTCGATGCCTGATGCGCGCCATGAAGGGGCAGGAAGATCTCCGGGTATTCACCGCCGAGACCCTGCAGACGCAATAGCTGACCGCCGACCGCCGTCTTGGCCTCGAGTACTGCAAACTCCGAATTCTGGCGTGCCACAATTGTTTCCGCATCGACGGCCGCACGCAAAAGCACATCCATCACATCGGGCGACGACTGCGCGGCGATCACCGTGACCGGATCGACCGGTACCAGCTCGTCGCGGTCACCCGGCTTGATAATTCCGGCCTTCTCCCCCGCGATCGCTGCCAGCGAATCACCAAGGTAGTCAGCGTGGTCCATCGCGATGGGCGTGATGACAGCGACGGTTGAGTCGATGACGTTCGTCGCATCCCATCGACCACCCATGCCGGTCTCGACCACTGCAACGTCGACAGGTGCTTCGGCAAACGCCGCGTAGCCCATTGCCGTCAACACCTCGAATTTGCTCATCCGAGGACCGCCCGCGTCGATCGACGAATCGTCAACCATGGTGATGAACGGTTCCAGCTCGCGGTACGTGTCGATGTACGTCCGCGGCGGGATGGGTTGTCCGTCAATCGAAATGCGCTCGGTCGCCAACTGTAGGTGAGGACTGGTGATGCGCCCGGTCCGACGGTGCAGCGCGGTGAGCAGAGCATCGATCATCCTGGTCACCGACGTTTTCCCGTTGGTTCCCGCGATATGAATCGACGGATAGTTTCGTTGGGGTGAGCCCAACAGGTCGAGCAGCGCGCTGATTCGGGTCAACGACGGCTCAATCTTCGTCTCCGGCCACCGCGTATCAAGCTCGGCCTCAACGGCTGCGAGCTCGTCGAGATCTTCTGGCGTCGGCGCTGTCATCAGCCGCGTCACTCCCCGTCGCTTCGCTCGCCCAGCGACTCCAGCTTGGCGGTCAACCGCTCGATTTCCTCGACGGCCAACTTTTGCCGCGCCTTAATCTTGTCGACGACCGCATCGGGTGCCTTCGACAGGAACTGCTCGTTTCCGAGCTTTCCCGACGTCTGCGCCAGCTCCTTCTCCGCCACGGCGAGATCCTTTGCCGCACGGCGTTTCTCAGCCTCGACATCGACGCTGCCCGACGTATCGATGCGCACAACGACGGTGGTCGATGACAGGCGGACCTCGACTGTCGCGGTCGCCGCGAAACCGTCGTCGGCCGGGATGAGTCGCGCGAGCGATTCGAGGTAGGCACGCGAGTCGGCCAGGCCCGCAGCATCTAGGCCGTCAAGTTCGGCGGCGACGCGTTGGCCTGGTGCCAAGCCCTGATCGCTACGGAAGCGTCGGACTTCGGTGATGAGCTTCTGCAGGTCGTCGATCTGGGTGCTCGCGGCGGCGTCTGCAGTAGCGCCGCTCACGGTTGGCCACGGTGCGACGACCACCGACTCGCCCCCGGTCAACGCCTTCCAGAGAACTTCGGTGACAAACGGAATCACCGGCGACAGCGCGCGAAGCAGCGGATCAAGGACGTTCCCCAAAACCAGCGCCGTCGCGTCGGCGCGTGCGGCGTCGCCCGAGTTGATTTGCACCTTGGCGAGTTCCAGGTACCAGTCGCACACCTCATCCCACGCGAAGTGGTAGAGCGCCTCGCATGCTTTGGAGAACTCGTATGACTCGAAACCGGAATCGGCCTCGGCCACAACAGCATCGAGACGATCGAGAATCCATCGATCGGCGACGGTCAGCTGATCGCGCGGCGGCAGTTCACCGACTTTCGCCCCGTTCATCATGGCGAACTTGGTCGCGTTGAACAGCTTCGTCGCGAAGTTGCGCGACGACGACGCGTGATCCTCACCGACCGAGATGTCACTGCCTGGGTTCGCCCCGCGGGCCAGCGTGAATCGCAGCGCGTCGGCGCCGAATCGTTCAACCCAGTCGAGCGGGTCGATGCCGTTGCCTTTCGACTTACTCATCTTGCGGCCATGCTCGTCCCGGACCAGACCGTGCAGGAATAGGTCGCCGAACGGCACCTTGGCCTCCGGCCGATCCGCAAGTCCCGCAGTCTCTTTCTGGCCCGCATAGGTGCCGAACATCATCATGCGTGCGACCCAGAAGAAGATGATGTCGTAGCCGGTGACCAACACCGACGTCGGATAGAACTTACGCAAGTCAGCGGTGTCGGTCGGCCAGCCGAGGGTCGAGAACGGCCAGAGTCCCGACGAGAACCAGGTGTCGAGGACGTCGGTCTCCTGGGTGTAACCCTCGGGTGCTTCTTCGTCTGGTCCGGGGCACACAACGTCACCGTCGGGGCCGTACCAAATCGGAATGCGATGGCCCCACCACAACTGACGGGAGATACACCAGTCATGCATGTCATCGACCCAGGCAAACCAGCGCGATTCCATCGTCTTCGGGTGAATGACGGTGTCCCCGTTGCGAACTGCGTCGCCAGCTGCCTTCGCGAATGATTCGACGTTGACCCACCACTGCAGCGACAGTCGCGGCTCGATCGGTTCCCCGGTCCGCTCCGAATGACCAACGCTGTGCAGGTACGGACGCACTTCCTTGACGATTCGGCCCTGCTCGGCGAGTGCTTCGCGCACCTTGACGCGCGCCTCGAATCGATCCATGCCGTCGAACTGCGTTCCCGTGTCGGCGATGACACCGGTGGCGTCCATGATCGTCGGCATGTCGAGGTTGTGTCGCTGTCCGAGCGCAAAGTCGTTTGGATCGTGGGCGGGCGTGATTTTCACTGCGCCAGAACCGAATTCGGGATCGACGTAGTCGTCGGCGACCACCGGAATGGTGCGATCTAGGAACGGATGCTGCAGTTCAACGCCGATGAGCGCGCGGTACCGCTCGTCGTCGGGATGGACCGCGATGGCGGTATCCCCCAGCATCGTCTCCATCCGAGTGGTGGCCACGATGATGTGCGGTTCATCGTCGGACATCGAGCCGTATCGGAAGCTGACCAGCTCACCTTCGACGTCGGCGTACTTGACCTCGATGTCACTGATCGCGGTCTGCAGCACCGGTGACCAGTTGACCAATCGCTCGGCCTGGTAGATCAGTCCGTCGTCGAACATCTGCTTGAAAATCGTGTGGACGGCGCGCGACAGGCCTTCGTCCATGGTGAAGCGTTCGCGGCTCCAGTCGACTCCGTCACCGAGCTTGCGCATCTGCGACCCGATGGTGCCGCTGATGGCTTCCTTTTCCTGCCACACCCGCTCGATGAACGCCTCCCGACCGAGGTCGTCGCGAGTGGCGCCTTCATCAGCGAGTTTGCGCTCAACCATCGTCTGCATCGCGATTGCCGCATGGTCCATGCCCGGCAGCCACAGCACTTCGTAGCCCTGCATCCGCCGACGACGGGACAGCGCGTCCATGAGGACGTGCTCGTACGCGTGGCCCATATGGAGCGAACCATTGACGTTGGGCGGCGGGATCACAATAGAGAACGGCGGCTTCTCACTCGCGGCATCAGCGGTGAAATAGCCCGCATCTACCCAGTTCTGGTAGAGCCCGTCTTCATGATCTCCGGGGATCCAGGATTTGGGCAGCGCATCGTTGGTCACCAGACAATTCTAGGGAAGTCATTCCCCGAGGCCGACAGCGGCGCCGGAGCTGTCGAAACAGCTGAGCCTCGAAGCGGCGACCCGACTCAAATTGCAGAACCGGACCGGGTGGTCCATTCGGGTTCTGCGCATGGTGTCGGGTTAGGCAGCCACGATGCCCAGACACCTTCGATGGTCTCTCCGGGACGTCGGTGCTTGAGATACTTCACCAGCCCATCGAACTCACCGATCAGCAGGTCACGCCAGTCGTAGTCGGTCCTGCCGATATGACCTTCGTCGTCGAAGTAGTTGCGTTGTAGTCTCGGTACCGGAAGTCCTGCGGCGATCATCTGCGCGCGACCCCACGACTCCCCTGGGTTCTCCGACAGCGGATCGGCGTGCTCGAGGGCCTTGCGAAAAATGCTCACTCCCCGAGCACGTCTGTGCGACATCTCGACTAGGACATCGATGTCGGCGCCCCTACGCAATCCGGCATCGATCACAGCGAGTGCCCCGGGCAACAACATCGGCGACGTCCTCGCGACGTCGAAGACGGTGCGCTCAAGGGTTGTCACAGTGTTCGAGCCGATCATCGTCACATCGTCGGCGGGCAGCGGGCCTGAGTGCAGGTGCCGACGAGGACGCACATACCCTGCATCCTCTGACATCGACGTCAGGTGAAGCCTATCGAGAGGCGGCTTTAGCATCGGCAAATCGTGAAGCACAGCCGCTGACTCGAACGAGTAGGCGCACTCGCCGGGCACTCTGGCGGCTTCGATAACTAGGCGATGCAAATGCTCCGCGGAGCGGCTCGCATCGGCGAGCGCGTAAACGCCGGCACTGACCGGGTCGATGTCGTTGGCTGCGAGCGCCTTCTTGATGTCGTTGTCGGTGAAGCCGAGCGAAAGCAGATGTTCGCGTCGGATAAGACCTCGTCGGTTGGCTGGGAGCATGCAAGTTAGACGCACGCGCGCTCGATCTGGATCCACCCGAACAACTAACCCCACTCAAATCGCAGAGCCCGAACGGATGATCCGTTCGGGCTCTGCGATTTGAGTGGGGTTAGTCTTTGGTCGTTCTACGCTTACGAGCCGCTAGGCAGTCTTGTCGCGACGCTCGTTGCGACGATTCTTGCGCGGCACGATCGTCGGAAGAACGTTGTCGCGCACGGTTTCTCCGGTCACGACGACCTTGGCAACGTCGTCGCGGCTGGGGATGTCGTACATGACCGGCAACAGCACTTCTTCCATGATCGCGCGCAGACCTCGGGCACCGGTGCCGCGGTGGATCGCTTGATCCGCGACGGCTTCGAGAGCCTCGTCGGTGAACTCCAATTCGACGTTATCCATGTCAAACAGCTTCGCGTACTGCTTCACCAACGCGTTCTTGGGCTCCGACAGAATGTTGACGAGCGACGGCTTGTCGAGATTGGTTACCGACGCCACCATCGGAAGACGACCGATGAACTCGGGAATCAGACCGAACTTGATCAGGTCCTCGGGCATCACTTCGGCGAAGTGGTCGGAAGTGTCGACCTCGTCCTTGGTCGCTACCTCGTTACCAAAACCGATGCCGCGCTTACCGATTCGGTCGGAGACGATCTTTTCCAGGCCAGCGAACGCACCCGCGACGATGAACAGCACGTTGGTGGTGTCGATCTGGATGAACTCCTGGTGCGGATGCTTGCGGCCGCCCTGCGGGGGCACCGACGCCTGCGTTCCTTCCAGGATTTTCAGCAATGCCTGCTGGACACCTTCGCCGGAAACGTCGCGGGTGATCGACGGATTCTCGCTCTTGCGGGCAATCTTGTCGACCTCGTCGATGTAGATGATTCCGGTCTCGGCTCGCTTGACGTCGTAGTCGGCTGCCTGGATGAGCTTCAGCAGGATGTTCTCGACATCCTCACCGACGTAGCCCGCCTCGGTGAGTGCGGTGGCGTCGGCGATGGCGAACGGAACGTTCAGCATCTTGGCCAGCGTCTGCGCGAGGTAGGTCTTACCGCAACCGGTTGGGCCGAGCATCAGGATGTTCGACTTCATCAGTTCGACGATCTCGCCGGTGCGCGCATCCTTCTTCTCGCCGGCCTGGATGCGCTTGTAGTGGTTGTACACGGCGACAGCGAGGGTCCGCTTGGCGGTGTCCTGGCCGATGACGTAGTTATTCAGGAAGTCGCGGATCTCGGCCGGCTTCGGCAGTTCGTCGAGTTTGACGTCACCGGTCTCGGCGAGTTCTTCCTCGATGATCTCGTTGCACAGGTCGATGCACTCATCGCAGATGTACACGCCGGGGCCGGCGATCAGCTTCTTGACCTGCTTCTGGCTCTTTCCGCAGAAAGAGCACTTCAGGAGGTCGCCACCGTCTCCGATTCGTGCCATCGCCTGTTATCCCTACTTCCACGAGGACTTTGCTAGAAAGTTCCAACTACAACCTTGACAACACCGTCGAACCGTCTGGCAGCACGCCCGCGTGTCGCCAATACCTTGACGGTACCCCTACTTCTCGCCGATCTCTGATCGATAAAGCCAAATGTCGATCGTGTCGGTGACAACCGCCTACGTTTGCTTACTTATTCTTCTTCATCGATTTCTTCCGGTACTCGAACACCTCGTCGATGATTCCGTACTCCTTGGCCTGCTCGGCCGTCAGAATGTTGTCGCGATCGGTGTCTTTGCGGATCTTTTCGGCACTCTGACCGGTGTGGCCAGCCAGGATCTCATCGAGTCGCCCGCGGATCCGCTCGATCTCGGCGGCCTGAATTTCCAGGTCGGAGACCTGACCCTGGTAGGCGCCACCGGTGCGGGGCTGGTGAATGAGGATGGTCGCGTTGGGCAGCGCGGCGCGCTTACCTGGCGTTCCACCGGCGAGCAGGATTGCTGCGGCCGACGCTGCTTCACCAAGGCAGACGGTGACGATGTCGCAATGCACGTACTGCATGGTGTCGTAGATCGCGAGCATGTCCGGGACGCTGCCACCGGGCGAGTTGACGTACATGGTGATGTCGCGGTCGGGGTCCTGGGATTCCAGAACCAGCAGCTGCGCCATGACGTCGTTGGCGACCGTCTGGTCGATCGGCGTGCCGACAAACACGATCCGCTCTTCGAAGAGTTTCGCGTACGGGTCGTACTGGCGCTGACCGTTGGGGGTGTGCTCGATGAACTGAGGCAGGATGTAGCGAGCTTCGATGCTCTGCATGAATCGCGTCGAATCGGCAATGCCTGCTGCGACGGGATCGACAGCGTTGCGTTGCGTTGGGAGGGACTTGGTCATCAGGTCTTCCTTCTCTTTCGCTGTCGAGTTCAGTTCGAGCTCAGACGGGTGACGACGTGGTCGACCAGGCCGTAGTCCTTGGCCTCATCGGCACGGAACCACTTGTCGCGGTCGGCGTCGGCTTCGATCTTCTCCAGCGTCTGGCCGGTGTGCTCAGCGTTGAGGCGGTTCATTTCCTTCTTGGTCTGCGCGAACTGCTCAGCCTGGATCGCGATGTCGGCGGCGGTACCACCAATGCCGGCCGACGGCTGGTGCATCATGATCCGCGCGTGCGGCAGCGCGTGGCGCTTACCCTTGGTGCCCGCGGTCAGCAAGAACTGACCCATGGACGCGGCCATACCCATCGCGTAGGTCGCGATGTCGCACTCGGCGAGCTGCATCGTGTCGAAGATCGCCATACCCGCGGTGACCGATCCACCCGGCGAGTTGATGTAGAGGCTGATGTCCTTGGTGGGATCCTCGGCGGCAAGCAGCAGGATCTGCGCGCACAGCCGGTTCGCAATGTCATCGTCGACCTGGGTGCCGAGGAAGATAATGCGCTCGCGCAGGAGACGCTCGAAGACCGAGTCGGTCAGGTTCAGTCCGGGGACTCCCGAACTCATGGTCAGGCGTGAATCGCTCACAAGTTCCTACCTTCACTTTTGTGATGGATACCTACTCTCGACGGTCGCGCGATTTCACGTGAACTCGTCGAGGTGTTGACACCGACAGTAACCAATCGGATCGCTGAAACCGTCCCGAAGACACCCCTATTCGCTCACAGCGGAACAAGTCGTCGCACCGCGCGAAGCCTGGACAGACAAGTGCGCCGCACCCCATCGTCGGCGATGGGGTGCGGCGCACTTGGTCGAGTTGAGCTACTCCCGCTTGAACTACTCCGCGGAATCAGCGTCCTCGTCGAACGGACCAAAGAATTCCTTGGTATCGACGGTATCGCCGTTGCTGTCGGTGACCTTGACTTCGCGAACGATCTCAGCGAGGGCCTTGCCGCGGCGGGCGTCGGCGTAGATAGCACCGATCTGGCCGGCCTGCTGCAGCTGGCTGATGAACTCCTGCGGAGCCATGCCGTAGCGCTGCGCCTGGAAGACGATCTGCTGGGTCAGCTCGTCCTGGCTGACCTCGGTCTCGGCCTTGTCAGCAACCGCGTCGAGCAGCAGCTGGGTGCGGACCGACTTCTGCGCCGACTCGCGGGCCTCTTCCTCGAACTTCTCGCGGCTGGTGCCCTGAGCTTCCAGGAGCTGCGCAAAGAGGTTCTCGTCGTGGCCGATGCTGTGCAGAACCTGCTCCAGCTGGCCTTCGACCTCGGCCTCGACGACCTTCTCGGGCAGCGGGATCTCGACCTTGGTGGTGAGCTCGTCGAGCACGGCGTCGCGGATGGCGTTAGCCTGATCGGCCTTGCCGGACTGCTTGACGCGCTCCGCAAGGTCGGCCTTCAGCTCGTCGACGGTGTCGAACTCGCTGGCCATCTGAGCGAACTCATCGTCGACGTCGGGCAGCTCGCGCACCTTGATCGAGTGGACCGTCACGGCAACCTGAGCTTCGTCGCCGGCATGCTCGCCCGCGACCAGCTTGGTGGTGAATTCCTTCGATTCGCCGACCTTCAGTCCGACGATCGCTTCGTCGAGGCCGTCGACCAGTTCGCCGTTGCCAACCTCGTGCGACAGGCCCTCGGTGGATGCCTCGTCGACCTTCTCGCCGTTGACGGTTGCTTCGAGGTCGATGGAGACGAAGTCGCCATTCTCTGCTGCGCGCTCAACGCCCTTCAGCGTGCCGAACCGGCCACGAAGGCCTTCCAGCTGCTCAGCGACTGCATCGTCGTCCACCTTGGCGGCATCGACGGTCACGGCGAGGGTCGAGTAGTCGGGAAGTTCGATGTCGGGACGAACGTCAACCTCGGCGGTGAAAGCGATCGACTCGCCGTACTTCAGTTCCGACAGATCGATCTCAGGCTGCCCCAGTGCCTTGATGTCAGCCTCGTCGACTGCCTCCGAGTACTTCACCGGAATCGCGTCATTGACGACCTGCGCGAGCACAGCGTCGCGGCCGACGCGGGCCTCGATCAGCTTGGCTGGTGCCTTACCCGGGCGGAATCCGGGGATGCGGATGTCGCGGGCGAGCGTCGCGTACGCCCGCTCGAAATCGCCGGACAGTTCCTCGAAGGGAACCTCGACATTGAGCTTGACCCGAGTCGGGCTCAACTGCTCGACGGTGCTTTTCACGCCTGAACTCCTTGGCATCATGTGTTGAATAACTTCGATCGCCTGCGTCGCCGCGGACGACACGAACTGTCGGGATGACAGGATTCGAACCTGCGACCCTCCGCTCCCAAAGCGGATGCGCTACCAAGCTGCGCCACATCCCGGTGGCTCAACCAGAGCCAACCGCACATAGTACGGGCGAATACCGCCTCACCCCAATTCGGGGCGCTGATTTCTCAATCCACCCGTCGGCGTTGTATCGTTTCGTTCCGCACGCGGGGCCTGGCGATCCCAGACACCGCATGCTTCGCGGGTGTAGCTCAATGGTAGAGCCCTAGTCTTCCAAACTAGCTACGCGGGTTCGATTCCCGTCACCCGCTCCAACAGCGTAAACCCTGCACAAACGCTCATCCCCGGCACGAATTTCGTGCTGGGGATGAGCGTTTCTGTTGGGTTTGCACCCTTAGTGCGCGCTACGACGTCTTCCGGACCGCCCGCACCCGACCACCGTCGTCGGGGATCATCGTCACGTTGCGATGCCGCGGCTTCTCCCCCGGTCGGTCATGCGTTTCCAAGTCGACACGTCGCAAGACCTCGGACACGACGATCCGCAGTTCGGCCATTGCCAGCGCGGCGCCAAGGCATCGACGGTTGCCTCCACCGAAGGGCATGAACGTGTGCGGCGACGGCTTTGCCTCGAGGAACCGTCCCGCATTGAAGGCGAAGGGCTGGCTGTACAGCTCGTCGCGATGATGAAGCAGCAGGATACTGACCAGAGCGACGGTCCCCGCGTCGATGCGGTGATCACCAAATTGCCACGGCACCAACAACTCTCGGGCGACGATCGGAACCACCGGCCGTGACCGCATCGATTCGTTGATGAGCGATTCCACCGCCTGCTCGGCACCGTCGGCGCGGACCTGCTCCTGCAGACTCAGGTACTGGTCACGATGGCGGGTGAGTCGTTCAAAGGTCCAGCCGAGCGTATTCGACGTCGTCTCATGTCCAGCTAGCACGAGAGTCATCAATTCGTCCCGAATCTCGTCGTCGGACAGCGCCGCCCCCGACTCGTCGGTTGCCACCAACAGCACCGACAGAATGTCGTTGCCTCCCTTGGCTTGTCGTCGTTCGTTGATGACCCGATAGATCGCTCGATCGACCGGCTTCAACGCCCAGCGCGTGAACCCAATCGGCTCGGGATTTCGTGCGTTGATCAACTGCGCGGCCGACGCGATCGGCCAGGTTGACCGTCTCAGTAGGCGGATGATCTGGGCTCGTAGACCAGCTTCCGCGGGCGTCGGCTCACGGTCGTCGCCGATACCGAAGATGGCCGTCATGATGACGTCGAGAGTGATCTGCTGGCCAAGATCGGCGAGTCCAATCACCTCGTCAACCCGCCAATTGTCGATGGCGCGGGTAGTAGCGCGGGCAATTTCGTCGCGGTAGGTCGCGATAGCCTTGCCGTGGAACTTCGGCATGAGCAGTGCGCGTTGCCGTTTGTGGCGCTCACCGATCGATGTCAGCACCGACTCTGACCCGATGATCGGCCGTAGCGGCGATGACGCTGTCGCCGACGGCGCGATGCTCGGATCGGCCGTCATGATCGACCGAATGTGCGCCGGATCGGACAGGACGACCGTCGGGCCCGGGCCACCAATCAGGTTGAAACGCACCAAGTCTGTGTCCGGTGCCGCGGAAAACAGCGTGTCTCCCTGGCGCAGCACCAGTCGTAGCGAGTCGCGAAGGCCGCCAACCGATACCGGAATCGGAGGTCGGGCCAGG